>ERZ773187.77-NODE-77-length-96442-cov-20.089950_pt1 | contig 96442 bp, 79 predicted proteins | sample MGYA00511242_ERZ773187 | MGnify/ENA primary metagenome ERZ773187 (study PRJEB29015, sample SAMEA2737744) | human gut metagenome | biome: human gut; feature: human-associated habitat; material: faeces | place: China | collected 2012 ...
TGCACGAATTGAGTGAGAAAATAGGACTGCATACGCCATTAACAACCTATGTAGCAAGACATATTATTTCTTCTTACTCATTGAAAACAAAGAATTTACAAAGATTTTCAGCTTAACAGGTAACGATTTGGAAACCAGCGAGCTTCTCCATTCTGCAATGTTCTGCACTAATCAAAAGAACGCTTTTCTCATTCGCAAAAGTAATGTTTTTCTTTTTTGCTACCAAAACAATTTCATTGAAAAACGGAGAAAATCAGACTTTTAAAAATAATTGCAAATATAATTTCTTATTCTTTCTCTTGAAGCAGTATTGAATTTAGGCTTCCAGTATCCACATATTTGCCAATAGCACCTCATCAAAACACAAATAATTTGTTAAGTCATGTAATATAGCCTAAAGTAAATGATGTATTTTCTAAATGGAATCTTTCGCCATTGCGAATGAATAATAACATTTAGAATTATGATTTACGGATACATTAGAGTTAGTAGCGATAAACAGACGGTAGAAAATCAGAGATTTGAAATCAACAACTTCTGTGAGAGAGAAAACATCAAAATTGATGGTTGGATAGAAGAAACTATCAGTGGTACAAAAGCTTATAACAAAAGACAGCTCGGAACACTATTAAGACGAGTACAAAAAGATGATTTAATAATATGTGCAGAATTATCTCGTCTTGGGCGTAATTTGTTTATGATAATGGAAATACTAAATATCTGCATGACAAAGGAATGTCGGATGTGGACTATTAAAGATAATTACAAGCTCGGCGAAGATATACAAAGTAAAGTATTGGCTTTTGCATTCGGATTGTCTGCAGAGATAGAACGTAACCTTATCTCTCAGCGAACAAAGGAAGCTTTAGCACGAAAAAAAGCGGAAGGTGTTATACTTGGACGTCCGAAAGGAAAGAAAAACGCTCCTGACAAGTACAAACTATCGGGTAAGGAAAACCTTATTCGTGAATTATTACAAGTGGGTGTATCTAAACGCAAAATAGCTAAAATATGTAAAGTTGATAGAAATACATTATCTCGTTTCATCAATGATAGGATTGAAGCATAAAATTGAGCGTTTACCATAGCATGGATACAAAAGCAACTCCAACGATATAAGGATTATGGATTCGGATTGTGGAGCGTATTACTTAAAGATACCGACGAAATGATAGGACAATGCGGTATTACTATGCAGGAATACAAGACGGCGCAAGTTCCCGAAATCGGCTACTTGTTGGCTCATAAATATTGGCATAAAGGTTATGCAGTTGAAGCCGCAACAGCTTGTCGGGAGTATGGGTTTAATACGCTGAAATTTGATGAATTATATTCAATTATCAGAGATACTAACATTGCATCGCAAAAAGTGGCACTTCGTAATGGTATGAATCCGATTGATTCTATTGTTAAACACTATCGTGGAGTTGATATGCCCCATTTGGTATATTGTGTAAGAAAAGGTTAAATTCAAATTGACATTGACTGCATATTGTTTTTTGATTGGAATATTGTAGTTTTGAATATTTGTTCTAACTTTGCATTTAGAAGAGTTATTTGCAGCATAGCACCGCAAAATACTGAAATTCGCACAGTTGCCAAATTGTTACTTCTATTTCTCAAATAATTCGCTAAAAGTTTATTCCCAATCGATTAAGTCAAACTGATAAAAAATCTTAAACAATTTGCAGTTTAAAATACTGTTCGTAAATTTGCGAACATAAAAATAGGAAGACTATGGAATCCAAGAAATATACATTGGAACAAGAGCAGATAGCCCGTTTTGCAAAAGCAATGGGACATCCGGCAAGAATGGCTATTCTTGAATTTTTAGCCAAGCAGGATTGCTGTTTTTTCGGAGATATTCACGAAGAACTCCCCATTGCGAAAGCGACGGTTTCACAACATCTGAAAGAACTAAAAGAGTCGGGGTTGATACAAGGGGAAATAGAAACGCCGAAAGTAAAATATTGTATCAATCGAGAGAATTGGAAAATAGCTTCTATGCTTTTTTCTAAATTCTTCGGGCAATGTATATGCAAAAAGGAAAGTTGTTGCGAATAGCGACAATTTTTTTAGAATCAATATTCGTAGTTTTGCGAATAACAAACATAAATAACAACCAATAAAAACAAATGTGTATGAACAGATTGATTTTAGCCTTGATTATCTGCTGCGGATTGACTGCTTGCGATAACAATGGGACAAAGAAGAGTGCTTCTACCGATGTAGAGCAAGCACAACAATTGGAGCAGAAAGACCATGTGGAGGTGTTGTATTTTCATGGTAAACAGCGGTGCGCCACCTGTATGGCAATAGAAAAGAACGCCAAAGAAGTGGTAGAGGTACAATTTGCCAACGAATTGAAAAACGGAACTCTCGTTTTTAGAACTATTGACATTTCCGATCCGAAGAACGAAACCATCGCCGAAAAATACGAGGTTACATGGTCTTCACTTTTCGTTAGCAAATGGAAAGATGGTAAAGAAACGTATGAGAATCTAACCGAATATGCCTTTGCCAATGCCCGTACCGCTCCCGACACGTTCAAGAACGGAATAACTGAAAAAGTCCGTACCTTATTGAAATAAAGTCCTATGGAATGGTTACAGACATTATTAGACAACAGCACAACTCCTGCACTTACGGCTTTGCTTTTGGGATTGCTTACGGCAGTTTCTCCTTGTCCGTTGGCTACGAATATCGCAGCTATCGGATTTATAGGTAAAGACATTGAAAATCGCCGTCGGATTTTCCTCAATGGCTTACTATACACGCTTGGTCGTGTAATTGCTTATACATTATTGGGGATCGTATTGATACTGATACTTAAAGAGGGTTCAAGCCTTTTCGGTATTCAGAAGTTCATCGGCAAATACGGAGAACTCGTACTCGGCCCTGCCTTGCTTTTGATAGGTTTGTTCATATTGTTCGGAGGTAAACTGAAATTACCCTCTTTCGGTTTCAAGGGAAATGGAGAAGGTTTGGCCCGTAAAGGTGGATGTGGAGCATTTCTGCTCGGCATGTTGTTCGCTATGGCATTTTGTCCCACCAGCGGAGTTTTCTACTTCGGCATGCTGATTCCCATGTCGGCAACAACTGCCGCAGGTTATCTGCTGCCCGTCCTTTTTGCCGTAGCTACCGCATTGCCCGTTTTGACAGTAGCTTGGATATTGGCGTTCAGTGTACAGCATATCGGCAGTTTTTATGGCAAAATGCAGAATGTACAGAAATGGCTGAATAGAATTGTCGGAGGCGTATTCACAATTATCGGCATATATTATTGTGTAATGATGTATTTATAAAAAGATAGAAATATGGAAATCAAAGTTTTGGGAACGGGTTGCGCCAAATGCAAGACAACCTATCAGACAATCGAGAAAGTAATTAGCGAGAACAATCTCGACGTGACACTCACGAAAGTAGAGGATATTGTGGAAATACTCAATTCCGGCATTATGGCTACTCCTGCAGTTGCGGTGAATGGAGTGGTTAAAATCAAAGGACACGTTCCATCCGAAAAAGAGGTAAAACAATTACTCGGTATTTAAGATGTAGTTATGGATACTAAAAAAGAGTTGAAAATCCTCTTTTGGATGATTGTAGTTTTTGTAGCCGTATTTTTCATGCCACTCGGCAGCGAGCGATTCATGACGGCTGTCGATGCAACCTTTGACCTTGCCAAATGGTATGCGCAGGAACACGTCGTGTTATGCCTGCTTCCCGCCTTTTTCATTGCAGGCGTAATCGCCGTGTTCGTCAGTCAAGGTTCGGTTCTTAAATATTTCGGAGCAAATGCCAAGAAGTGGTTATCATATACGGTAGCTGCTGTTTCGGGCGGCATATTGGCAGTCTGCTCCTGCACGATTCTGCCGTTGTTTACGAGTATTTACAAACGGGGCGCAGGATTAGGCCCAGCCATAGCCTTTCTCTATTCCGGCCCGGCTATCAGTATTTTATCCATCATCTTGACAGCCCGTATTTTAGGTATAGAGATGGGTATTGCACGAACGGTTGGAGCTATCGGATTCTCCGTAGTGATAGGTCTTGCTATGGCATTTATTTTCCGAAAGGAAGAGAAAGCCAAACAAGAGGAGCAGATGAATATCGTTCCGCCACCGGAAAAACGCCCGATGTGGCAGACGTCGTTTCACTTTTTTACGTTGGTGCTGATTCTCGTCTTTGCAAATTGGGGTGCGCCCTCTGCCTCTGACAAAGATTTGTGGACTTTAATCTTCTCTTATAAATGGTATATTACGGGAATCTTTGCTCTAATGCTCTGTTGGTCGCTTATCCGAATATTGAATTTACGTCCGTTATGGGTAGGTGTCGGAACCGTGGCAACGATTGTGTCTGTTTTCCTTGCAGATGCCCTTATTGTTAATGCTAAATTAGTACCGCTCGTTCCGATGGTTGTGGGTATAGCTTCGCTTTCCATCATCCTGCTGTTTGATAAACGAAACGAGGAAAATAGAGAATGGGCATTGTCATCATGGGGATTTGCCAAGCAGATATTACCCTTGCTGGCCGTCGGCGTAGTGACAGCCGGATTTCTTTTGGGTTCGACACATGACGATACGTCTATTGCCGGAGTCATCCCTAACGAGTGGATTGAGTGGGCTGTCGGTGGAAATTCGCTGCTATCCAACTTCTTCGCAAGTTTCACGGGAGCATTCATGTATTTTGCCACCCTGACCGAAGTGCCGATAATTCAAGAGTTGTTGGCTTCGGGCATGGGCAAAGGCCCTGCACTTGCATTGTTGCTGGCCGGCCCGTCGTTGTCGTTACCTAATATGTTGGTAATTCAAGGTGTTATGGGGACGAAGAAAACCGTTGTTTATGTAGCTTTGGTTATCATTATGGCAACAATATCGGGTTTTATATTTGGAAATTTCTTTTAAATTTCCAAATATATCGTTAAACAGACACGAGCGATGATATTTTGTTCGTGTCTGTTTTGCGTATTCAAATAATTGATTTATATTTGTATTCAGAAAGAGTTATTTGACAGCATCGTAACGCAAAACGCTGAAATTCGCACGGTTTCTAAATCGTTACCTCTATTTCTCAAATACTCCGCTAAAAGTTTATTCTTCAATCGGTTAAGTCAAACCGATAAAAATCTAAAATAAATATTTCATAAAAAAGGCAATACAAAATCACTATTTATATATAATGTACTTCTTCACCTGCGGCCAACCCCGAAGAAAAACAGACAGACATGTTACCGGAGAGAAAGAGAAAAGCGGCAAAAAAGAGAGGGTACGACGTAAGAACAGATTCCCGCCTCCGCCATAACAATTCGACGCGGAGTATCCCCGCGCATATCCGGAGCTACGACAACAACGGCCGGAGCGGGGCTGTAACACCCTCGAACACGGAGCCGTAACAAAAGACCCGATTACAGGCTATACATTACATCGGGACCAGAAACGGTCATAGCAAAGAATCCGACCAATATGATCGGACTCCAATATTTTTCGCAAAGACAATAGAGATGAATTACATATCCATCCCGAACCCTACACTTGCGGCAGAACAGTCGAAGCGGTGGTAAATATATCGACCGAAGTTCCCGCATCTTATCCGCAGCACTTCACCCGTCTGTTCAAGAAAATCACAGGCCTTACCCCCAACGAATACCGGTCGGCGGAACATCCGGCGTCGTAGCCGCCTGCATTCAATCGAAAAATAGCGCTGCAACCCGACTTTGCAGCGCTATTTTTATCCGTAATCCCGAAATTTCAAAAACAGGCTTTGCATCCGATATCCGTACATCATCGTACAAAACCTCGAAAAGTGACCAAGCTGCATAGCCGCAGCTTCAGGAAACCGCTTTTCCGAATATCACCCGTTTTCGACCGTTCACCGTAACGCGTTACAGGAACGGAAAATTCGTCAATTCGAGATCAAAATTATCCAATCCGAGACTTTTCCGCCGGACAAAAGAGAACATCTAACAGGAAAAAGGTTATCTTTGTGGCCGGAAAAAAGAATCGGAATGACCGGGAAAATCGGATACTTTTTATTCGCCTTGCTGGTACTGACGACAGGAACGCTCTGCCGCCAGCAACTTCCGGTGCAATACGCCTCCGGCGGCGATTCCGTCGGCAGCCTGACGCAGCACGTTCCGCCTCAAGAAAAGAGCGGCCTGCACTATTTCCACCATTCGTTCATCGCGTCCGAAACCGTAAGCGAGGTCATCGCACCGATGCTGCATATAAACTGCAGACAACTCGCATCAGCGACTCCTTCTCTCCGGCCTTCGGAAAAAAGTCCGCTCCCTTGCAGCAATCGTCCGGCGAATCCCCATCCCGACGCGGTGGATTACTACGTCTTTTCGCTGGGCAAAATCCGGATTTGACCGCTTCGATTGCCCCCATGCGCATCTTCCGACCGAAGAGGCGCACCACTCTTGTTTAACCGAATTTGCCCGAAAAAAACAACTCTTTACAGTATATGTATTTCGTACTACTAATGGTCGTAATCCTGACCGCCATCGGACTGGTGGCGATCGCTCTGGGAGTGGCCCGCGCGATCTCGCCCCGTTCGTACAACCCGCAGAAAGGCGAGGCGTACGAGTGCGGCATTCCCACGCGCGGCAAGTCGTGGATGCAGTTCAAAGTAGGGTACTACCTCTTTGCGATCCTGTTCCTGATGTTCGACGTCGAAACGGTATTCCTCTTCGCGTGGGCCGTCGTGGTGCAGGAGATCGGCGTCTTCGGCCTTGTCAGCGCCCTGTTCTTCCTGTTGATACTTACGTTTGGCCTGGCCTACGCCTGGCGGAAAGGAGCCTTGGAATGGAAGTAAGAAAACCGAAAATCAAGTCGATGAAATACGAAGATTTCACCGACAACGAATACCTCGAAAAGATGATCGAGGAGTTGCGTGCCAACGGCACGAACGTCGTCATGGGCTGCCTGGACGAAGTTATCAACTGGGGCCGCAGCAACAGCCTCTGGCCGCTTACGTTCGCCACGAGCTGCTGCGGTATCGAATTTATGGCGGTCGGTGCCGCACGCTACGATTTTGCCCGCTTCGGGTTTGAAGTAGCCCGTGCCAGCCCGCGCCAGGCCGACTTCATCATGGTCGCCGGCACGATCACGCACAAGATGGCACCGGTGCTGCGCCGTCTGTACGACCAGATGGCCGACCCCAAGTATGTGATCGCTACGGGAAGCTGCGCCGTAAGCGGCGGCCCGTTCAAGAAATCCTATCACGTAGTGAACGGCGTGGACAAGATCCTGCCCGTCGATGTCTATATCCCCGGCTGTCCGCCCCGTCCCGAAGCGATGCTTTACGGTATGATGCAGCTGCAGCGTAAAGTCAAGCTACAAAAATTCTTCGGCGACGTCAATCGGCAGATCGACAAGAAAGAGTACGAAAAACGACTCCGCGAGGACCTCACAGCAGAGCGTCCCGAACTGAATGTGGAACCCGAAGAGAAGAAAAACGTATGAACCTGCAAGAGATAATTACGGCAAAAGTACCCGGAGCTGTCTATACGGAGGCCGGCGACGGGATGTTCACCATCCCGGTCGAACAATTCCACGACTTGGCCCGGTACCTGCACGACGATCCGGCGCTGCGCTTCGATTTCCTGCGCAGCCTGACGGGTATGGACTGGGGCGAAGAGGGACTGGGTGCCGTCTATCACCTCGAATCAACCGCGACGGGAGAAAACGTCGTACTGAAAGTCCTCACCCCGAGCCGCGAGCAATGCGGTCTGCCGACGGTCAGCGACATCTGGAAGGGGGCCGAGTTGAACGAGCGCGAAGTGTTCGACTTCTTCGGTATCGGTTTCATCAACCATCCCGACATGCGGCGCCTCTACCTGCGCGACGACTGGGTGGGGTATCCGCTCCGCAAGGACTACGACCAGAGCGGGGAAACCAATCCGCTCCGTATGACCAACGAAGTGGCGCACGACAGTTCGCCGAGCTATGAGCTCCAGCCCGACGGCAGCATCATCCGCCGCCGCAACGTGCTCTTCGAGGAGGACGAGTACGTCATCAACATCGGTCCTCAGCACCCGGCCACGCACGGCGTGCTCCGCTTCCGCGTATCGCTCGAAGGCGAAATCATCAAAAAACTCGACGTACACTGCGGCTACATCCACCGGGGCATCGAAAAGCTGTGCGAAAGCCTGACCTATCCCCAAACGCTCGCTCTTACCGACCGTCTGGATTACCTCGGCGCTTCGCAGAACCGCCATGCGCTCTGCATGTGCATCGAGAAGGGACTCGGCGTGGAGGTGTCGGAACGCGTACAGTACATCCGCACCATCATGGACGAATTGCAGCGTATCGATTCGCACCTGCTCTTCTTCTCCTGTCTCTGTATGGATATGGGTGCGCTGACGGCCTTCTTCTACGGTTTCCGCGACCGCGAGAAGGTGCTCGACATCCTCGAACAAACCACTGGCGGACGCCTGATCCAGGCCTACAACACCATCGGCGGCGTACAGGCGGACATCCATCCGGAGTTCGTAAAAAAGGTCAAAGAACTGATCAAATACCTGCGTCCCGTCCTGAAGGAGTATCACGAAATCTTCACCGGCAACGTCATCGCCCAGCAACGACTCAAAGGCACGGGCGTGCTGACGCGCGAAGACGCCGTTTCGTTCGGTGCTACGGGCGGCACGGGCCGTGCATCGGGCTGGGCCTGCGACGTGCGCAAGCGGCATCCCTATGCCATGTACGGCAAAGTGGATTTCCGTGAGGTACTCTTCACCGAGGGCGACTGCTTCGCCCGCTATATGGTCCGCATGGAGGAGATCCTGGAAAGCCTGCGCATCATCGAGCAGCTTATCGACAATATCCCCGAGGGTGAATATCAACTTAAGATGAAACCCGTAATACGTGTTCCCGAAGGAAGTTACTATGCAGCCGTAGAAGGCAGCCGCGGAGAATTCGGCGTCTATCTCGAAAGCCGGGGCGACAAATCGCCGTACCGCCTGAAATTCCGTTCGACGGGCCTGCCGCTCGTTTCGTGTATGGACACCATTACGCGGGGTGCGAAGATCGCCGACCTGATTGCCATCGGAGGTACGCTCGACTACGTGGTTCCGGATATAGACCGTTAAATTAACAGATCAGATAAAACAGATCAATATGTTTGATTTCAGCATAGTAACAAGTTGGGTACATGAACTGCTCACTTCTTTCATGCCGCTCGGACTGGCGATTTTCATCGAATGCGTGATCGTCGGGCTCTGCATCCTGTTGATGTACGTAGTGGTGGCGATCCTGATGATCTTCATGGAACGCAAGGTCTGCGCTGCGTTCCAATGCCGTCTGGGTCCCATGCGCGTCGGGCCCTGGGGTACTCTCCAGGTCTTCGCCGACGTATTCAAAATGCTCACCAAGGAGATCATCACGATCCGGCGCTCGGACAAGTTCCTCTACAACCTCGCACCGTACATCGTCATCCTCGCCTCGGTACTGGCGTTCTCCTGCCTGCCTTTCAATAAGGGTATGGAGATTTTGGACTTCAACGTGGGCGTCTTCTTCATGATGGCCGCCTCGTCGATCGGTATCGTGGGCATCCTGCTGGCAGGGTGGAGCAGCAACAACAAGTACTCGCTCATCGGCGCCATGCGAAGCGGTGCGCAGATGATTTCATATGAGCTTTCGATCGGACTCTCGATCCTCACGATCATCGTACTGACCGATACGATGCAGTTCTCCGAGATCGTCGCCCGACAGGCCGACGGCTGGTTCATCTTCAAGGGGCACATCCCGGCCATGATCGCTTTCGTGATTTATCTGATCGCCGGCAACGCCGAGGTGAACCGGGGGCCGTTCGACCTTCCCGAAGCCGAATCGGAGCTGACGGCCGGTTACCACACCGAGTATTCGGGTATGCATTTCGGTCTGTTCTACGTGGCCGAATTCGTCAATCTGTTCATCATCGCGGGTGTAGCCTCCACGATCTTCCTCGGCGGCTGGATGCCGTTGCACATCTCCGGCTGGGAGGGTTTCAATACCGTCATGGACTACATTCCGGGCTTCGTCTGGTTCTTCGGCAAGACGCTCTTCGTCATCTGGCTGCTGATGTGGATCAAATGGACCTTCCCGCGCCTGCGCGTGGACCAGATTCTGACGCTGGAGTGGAAATACCTGGTACCGATCGGGCTGGTCAATCTGCTGCTGATGGTCGTCATCGTCGTATTCAAACTGCATTTTTAAGTATGGCAAATTATATCCAAGGACTCTTTCACGGCATCCGCACCCTGCTCACGGGCCTCAAGGTAACGGGCAAAGAGTTCGTCACCCCGAAAATCACGGAGCAGTATCCCGAAAACCGGGCGACGCTCAAAATGAACGAACGCTTCTGCGGAACGCTCACGATGCCCCACGACGCCGAGGGCAAAAACAAGTGCGTCGCCTGCGGACTCTGCCAGGCAGCCTGTCCGAACGGTACGATAAAGATCACCACCGAAACCGTCACGGACGAAGAGACGGGCAAGCCCCGGCGTCGTCTGGTCAAATACGAATACGACCTGGGAGCCTGTATGTTCTGCCACCTGTGCGTGAACGCCTGTCCGCACGACGCGATCCGTTTCGACACGGCTTTCGAACACGCGGTCTATACCCGCGACAAATTAGTAAAAACCCTGAACAAATAACGTCATGGAGATAACACTCGACCTGATCGTCTTTACCGTGCTGGCCGTCTTCACGCTGGCGAGCGCCGTACTGGCCGTAACCACCAAACGCATCCTGCGTGCGGCGACGTTCCTGCTGTTCGTCCTCTTCGGCACGGCAGGCATCTATTTCCAGCTCAACTATTCGTTCCTGGGTGCCGTCCAGCTGCTTATCTATGCGGGCGGTATCACGGTTCTATACGTCTTTTCGATCCTGCTGACCTCTTCCGAGGGAGACAAGGCCGAAAAACTGCGCGGCTACAAATTCGTCGTGGGCATCCTGGCAACCCTCGCAGGACTGGCGATCTGCCTGTTCGTCACCCTGCGCCACCAGTTCCTGCCGGAACACTTCGAGCACGGTGAACTGGCCGTCCGGGAGATCGGATTCGCGTTGATGAGTCCCGAAAAACAGGGCTACCTGCTGCCGTTCGAAGTCATCAGTTTATTGCTGCTGGCCTGCATCGTCGGCGGTATCCTGATCGCCCGCAAACGATAATAAAAAGGTACCAGAAAGAGTAAAAAAGAGAGACCGGCCGCATTCGTCCATTTTACCGTATAACGGCTCCTCCGGCGGAGGAGCCGGGCAGGGGGCGAGGAAACAGCGAAACGTCGTGCATGAAGGCTGCGGCAAAGCGATGCGGTCGATGGAAAGTGTACAAAACAAATTACTGCTATGATACACATGGAGTATTACCTGATCGTTTCGACGATCATGATGTTCGTGGGAATCTACGGGTTCGTCACGCGCCGCAACCTGCTGGCGATGCTGATCTCGGTGGAACTGATCCTCAATTCGGTAGATATCAATTTCGTGGTATTCAACCGTTTCCTGTTTCCGGGTCAGTTGGAGGGCTTCTTCTTCGCCCTGTTCGCCATCGGCATCAGCGCTGCGGAAACGGCCGTGGCTATCGCCATCATCATCAACATCTACCGCAACCTGCGCCACATCCAGGTCAAAGATTTGAAGAAACTCAAATGGTAACGGATTAAAACGCATCGACTATGGATTTTACCATTCTAATTCTCGTATTGCCGCTGTTGAGTTTCCTGGTACTCGGACTGGCCGGCACCAAACTCAAACCGGGAGCGGCGGGCGCCATCGGTACGGTCGTGCTGGGTGCGGTCACCGTGTTGAGCTACCTCACGGCCATTCTCTATTTCGGCGCCGGGCGTAACGCGGAGGGCATTTTCCCGACGCTGATGCCCTACAACGCCGTTTGGCTCCCGATCAGCCAGACGCTGCATATCGATATGGGCATCCTGCTCGATCCGATCTCGGTGATGATGCTCGTCGTCATCTCGACCGTGTCGCTCATGGTCCATATCTATTCGTTCGGCTACATGAAAGGGGAGCGGGGCTTCCAGCGTTATTACGCCTTCCTGTCGCTCTTCACGATGAGTATGCTGGGACTGGTGGTCGCCACCAACATCTTCCAGATGTACCTGTTCTGGGAGCTGGTGGGCGTAAGCTCCTACCTGCTGATCGGCTTCTACTACACCAAGCCCGAAGCGATCGCGGCATCGAAGAAAGCCTTCATCGTCACCCGCTTCGCCGATCTGGGCTTCCTCATCGGCATCCTCTTCTACGGCTATTATGCCGGGACATTCTCTTTCACGCCCGACGCACAACTGCTGGCTGCCGCCGGGACGATAATCCCGCTGGCCCTCGGACTTATGTTCATCGGCGGAGCGGGCAAGAGCGCCATGTTCCCGCTCCATATCTGGCTGCCGGACGCCATGGAGGGTCCGACCCCCGTATCGGCCCTGATTCATGCGGCGACGATGGTCGTCGCGGGCGTCTATCTGGTCGCCCGCATGTTCCCGCTCTACATCGGCTATGCTCCGGACGTGCTTCACTGGGTCGCCTACATCGGCGCTTTCACCGCGCTCTATGCGGCGGTCGTAGCCTGCGTACAGAGCGACATCAAGCGCGTGCTCGCGTTCAGTACGATCTCGCAGATCGGTTTTATGCTCGTGGCGCTGGGCGTCTGCACCTCATCCGATCCCCACACGGGCGGACTGGGTTACATGGCTTCGATGTTCCACCTCTTCACCCACGCCATGTTCAAGGCGCTGCTGTTCCTCTGCGCCGGCTGCATCATCCACGCGGTACACTCCAACGAGATGTCGGCGATGGGCGGCATGCGCAAATACATGCCCGTCACGCACATCACCTTCCTCGTCGCCTGTCTGGCCATCGCCGGTATCTGGCCGTTGAGCGGTTTCTTCTCCAAGGACGAGATCCTGACCGCCTGCTTCGCATTCAGTCCTCTGATGGGCTGGGTGATGACGGGTATCGCAGGACTGACGGCCTTCTATATGTTCCGGCTCTACTACGGTATCTTCTGGGGCAAGGAGAACAAGGAACTGCATGCACATCACACGCCGCACGAAGCTCCGGCCACGATGACCGTTCCTCTCGTCGTCCTGGCCGTGATCACCTGCGTCGCGGGATTCATTCCCTTCGGCGATTTCATATCGAGCGACGGAGAAGCCTATACGATCCACCTCGACGGCGGGGTAGTGGCCATCAGCCTCACCGTCGCCATCGCTGCGATCGCCCTGGCGACCTGGATGTACCTGCGGGCCAAACAGCCCGTCGCCGACCGGCTCGCCACGACCTTCAGCGGCCTGCACAAGGCGGCCTACCACCGCTTCTACATCGACGAGGCGTATCAGTTCGTCACGCACCGGATCATCTTCGGCTGCATTTCGCGTCCGATCGCCTGGTTCGACCGTCACGTGGTGGACGGCTTCATGAACCTACTGGCCCGGACAACCCAGAGCGCCGCACTGGGGATCCGCTTCATGCAGAGCGGCAGCGTACAGCGCTACTGCATCTGGTTCTTTGCCGGGACGCTCGGCCTGACCCTTTTGTTACTCATCCTCCGATAATCCGAACGCTATGAATATACTTTCTCTGTTTCCGCTGATCCCCTTGGTGATGATGCTGGGGCTGTGGATTTCGAAAAATACGCGGCAGATCCATGCCGTCATGGTCGCCGGCTCCTCGGCACTGCTCGCGCTGGCGATTTATCTTGTGTTCCATTACCTCGGCCTGCGGGAAGCAGGCGCTACGGACGCGATGCTCCTTACGGACAGCGTCGTCTGGTACGCTCCGCTCAACATCCATTACGCAGTGGGCGTGGACGGTATCTCGGTAGCCATGCTGCTACTGTCGGCCATCATCGTCTTCACGGGCACGTTCGCCTCGTGGCAGATGAAGAGCGACGTCAAAGCCTACTTCCTCTGGTTCTGCCTGCTCTCGGTCGGTGTCTTCGGATTCTTCATCACCGTCGATCTCTTCTCGATGTTCATGTTCTACGAAGTGGCGCTGATCCCGATGTACCTGCTCATCGGCGTCTGGGGCAGCGGCCGCAAGGAGTATTCGGCCATGAAGCTGACGCTGATGCTCATGGGCGGGTCGGCCCTGCTGCTCTGCGGCATCCTGGGCATCTACTTCGGTGCCGGGGCGCAGACGATGAACCTGCACGAGATCGCCGCGCTGCACAACATTCCCCTCTCGCAACAGTACATCTGGTTCCCGATGGTCTTCGTCGGCTTCGGCGTGCTGGGCGCCCTCTTCCCGTTCCACACCTGGAGCCCCGACGGTCACGCATCGGCACCGACCGCCGTGTCGATGCTCCACGCCGGCGTGCTGATGAAGCTGGGCGGCTACGGCTGCTTCCGCGTGGCGATGTACCTGATGCCCGAAGCGGCGCACGAATTGAGCTGGATTTTCATCATCCTCACGACGATTTCGGTCGTGTACGGCGCTTTCTCGGCCTGCGTGCAGACCGACCTCAAATATATCAACGCCTACTCCTCGGTATCGCACTGCGGACTGGTCCTGTTCGCTATCCTGATGATGAATACTACGGCCGGCACGGGCGCCATTCTGCAGATGTTGAGCCACGGCCTGATGACGGCCCTCTTCTTCGCCCTGATCGGTATGATCTACGGCCGCACGCACACGCGCGACATCCGCGAGTTGAGCGGCCTGATGAAGGTGATGCCCTTCCTGGCGGTAGGGTACGTAATCGCAGGTCTGGCGAACCTCGGACTGCCGGGTCTGAGCGGTTTCGTCGCCGAAATGACGATCTTCAACGGCGCTTTCATGAATAACGACACGTTCCACCGCGTCGTGACGATCATCGCCTGCACATCGATCGTGATTACGGCGGTCTATATCCTGCGCGTCATCGGCCGCATCCTCTACGGCACCTGCCGCAACGAGGCGCACCTGAAACTCACCGACGCCACGTGGGACGAACGACTCACGGTCATCTGCCTGATCGCCGCTATCGCCGGCATGGGTACGATGCCACTCTGGATCAGCGATATGGTAAGCGGCAGCGTTTCCACGATCATCTCACAGCTAATGAACTAATCCGACTATGAATTACAGCGAAATATTCCACTTCATGCGACCCGAATTGACGCTCATCGTCACGATCGCGCTGCTTTTCCTGTTCGACCTGTTCGCTCCGGAGCGGCTCCGCAGATATTTCCACCCTCTGGCCTGCGTCCTCCTGACGGTACAGATCCTCGTCAATATCGTTCCGACACCGGACTCGGGGCAGCTGTTCGGCGGTATGTACCAGTACGAACCGATGCAGAGCATCGTCAAAAGCATGCTGGCTATCGGCACGCTTATCGTCTTCCTGCAATCGAACGAATGGCTGCGGCGCGAGGACACCGCCCATAAACGGGGAGAATTCTATCTGCTGACCCTCTCCACGCTGCTGGGCATGTACTTCATGATCAGTGCGGGCAACTTCCTGATGTTCTTCCTCGGAATGGAGCTGGCATCGATCCCGATGGCCTGTCTGATCGCTTTCGACAAATACCGCCACAACTCGGCCGAAGCGGGCGCCAAATACATCCTCTGCGCCCTGTTTTCGAGCGGTCTGATGCTCTACGGCATCTCGTTCATCTACGGCACGGCCGGTACGCTCTATTTCGACGACATTCGTCTGGACGGCTCACCGCTTCAAATTATGGCGCTGGTGTTCTTCTTCTCCGGTTTAGGCTTCAAGCTCTCGCTCGTACCGTTCCACCTCTGGACGGCCGACGCTTACCAGGGAGCGCCCACGACCGTCACTTCCTATCTTTCGGTCATATCGAAAGGCTCGGCCGCTTTCGTGCTGATGACCATTCTAATCAAGGTTTTCGCACCGATGGTGCAGGAGTGGCGAACGATTTTGTTCGTAGTCATCATCCTGAGTATCACGGTGGCAAACCTCTTCGCCATCCGCCAGCAGAACCTCAAACGCTTCCTGGCCTTCTCATCCATCTCGCAGGCGGGCTACATCATGCTGGGCGTGATCGGCGGTTCGGCCCTGGGCATGACTTCGCTGGTTTACTACATCCTGGTCTATATGGCAGCCAACCTGTCGATTTTCGGCATCGTTTCGGCCGTCGAACAACATACGGACGGGAAAGTTTGCATCGAGGACTACAACGGTTTCTACCGCACCAACCCCAAGCTGGCCGTGCTGATGACCCTCTCGCTCTTCTCGCTGGCAGGCATTCCGCCCTTCGCAGGCTTTTTCTCGAAGTTCTTCATCTTCGCGGCCGCTTTCAAGGAGGGATTTCATCTGCTGGTTTTCATCGCCCTGCTCAACACGGTGATCTCGCTCTACTACTACCTGCTGGTAGTCAAAGCCATGTTCATCACCCCCGGCGAACACCCCGTCCCGACCTTCCGCAGCGACCGGGGCACCCGTTTGAGCCTGGCGCTCTGTACTGCCGGTGTACTGTTGTTGGGTATCGCCAGCGTAGTGTACGATTCGATCGGAGCGTTCGCCTTCGGCATGTAAGCGACGCATCCGCAGCATATTATCCGGCGGACGGCTCTTTCGGGCTGTCCGCCGTTTTTCAGAACGAAGCAATCGAATCTCCGTATCGGAAAACTTTCCATACCTGCCACCATAAAAAAATACACGTTGAAGACCAAGCGGAACCTCAATCCGAATATCAAAAAGCGCCCCGCATATACGGTCCGGACTATTCCGTATTCAGCACCTAATCATCCGGCCATAACTAAAAGGAGAAAATCCCCAAAATAGCCGATATCATCTTACCGATGCAAAAGGACATCCTCATAAGACACGCTCGTCAAGCGGACTATCCGACGATATACGAACTCATCGAAACAGCGTTCAAGACCGCCGAGCACCGTGACGGCACCGAACAGGACTTTGCCGTCGATCTTCGCGCAGGTACGAACTACATCCCCGAACTGGAACTGGTCGCGGAAATCGACAGTCAGCTCATCGGCCATATCATGCTCACCAAAACCTACGTGGTACTCCCCGACGGCGGTCGGTACGACACGCTGCTGCTCGCGCCGCTCTCCGTTCTACGGGAATACCGCAATGCAGGCGTCGGTTCGGCTCTGGTACGGGCAGAACTGCGCATCGCCCGGACAATGGGATACCGAACCGTATTTCTTGTCGGAGAGCCCGATTACTACCGACGGTTCGGCTTCGAACTTTCGCATTTGTACGGCATCAGCCATGAATTCCTACCTGCGGAATATGTCCAAACCGTCGAGCTGGTGCCCGGCGCTTTGGCAGGTATCACGGGCCGAATAAAAATGTAAGATTACAAAAACGGGGCACGTACGGATCCCGCCGCTATTTTCGCCGAACTTATAATGACGGCCCCGAAATCCGCATTACTTTCGAAGAAAACAAAATGCAGTCCAGCCAAATTCGAACAGGGACTTGCGCCTCCTTTCATTGCTTTTCTTTTCGATAACCAGAAATATTTTGAAACGGTCCGATAAATTTGGTCCCGTGCCCGGTTTACACTATCTTTACAAACGAATAGGCCCCATGCGGAGCGATTTTACGGGAGGCTCTGCCCAGCCTATCTTCGATCACCTTCAAAACGACGACTATGAACCGAATCAACACTCTCTTCGGAATCGAATACCCGATCGTTCAGGGCGGCATGGTGTGGTGCAGCGGCTGGCGGCTGGCCTCGGCCGTAAGCAACGCCGGCGGACTGGGCCTGCTGGGAGCAGGCTCCATGCATCCCGAAACACTGCGGGAACATATCCGCAAATGCCGGCAGGCGACCGACAAACCGTTCGGCATCAACGTACCGCTGATGTACCCCCAACTCGATGAAGTCATGCAACTGATAGTGGACGAAGGGGTCAAGATCGTCTTTACTTCGGCCGGAAATCCGAAGCTCTGGACAGGCTTTCTCAAATCGCACGGCATCACGGTCGTCCATGTGGTTTCCTCCTCGAAATTCGCCCGCAAATGCGAAGAGGCGGGAGTCGATGCCATCGTAGCCGAAGGTTTCGAAGCCGGCGGTCATAACGGACGCGAAGAGACCACCACCTTATGCCTGATTCCGGCCGTACGACGTGTCACCTCGCTGCCGCTGATCGCTGCGGGAGGCATCGCTACGGGCGCCGGGATGCTGGCAGCCATGACCCTCGGGGCCGAAGGCGCGCAGATCGGAACCCGCTTCGCATTCGCCGCAGAAAGCTCGGCACACGAAAACTTCAAAAACCGCTGCCTGAGTCTGGAAGAGGGCGATACGATGCTGATGCTCAAAAAAGTTTCTCCCACGCGCTTGGTCAAGGGCGGTTTCTTCCGCGAGGTCGAAGAGGCCGAGAACCGAGGAGCTACGGCCGAAGAGCTGAAAACGCTTCTCGGAAAAGGACGCGCCAAAAAAGGTATGTTCGAAGGCGACCTCGATAACGGAGAGCTTGAAATAGGGCAGGTGGCCTCGCTTTTCCGCGAGCAGCAAACTGCGGCAGAAATCGTGCACGACATCGTGACAGAATACCGCAACCTACTGAATGAAAGCAAAGAGAAACTGTCCATCTAAACCGACGCACAAAGAATGATCAACTACCTCCAAGTCGAAAATCTGACCAAGTCGTACGGCGATCTGGTGCTTTTCGACAATATCTCTTTCACGATCGGCGAGGGGCAGCGCATCGCTTTGATCGGGCGCAACGGTTCCGGTAAAACGACCCTGCTGAATATTCTCGCAGGCAAAGATACGGCCGACAGCGGAACGATCACGCCCCGCCGTGACCTGCGTATCGCTTATCTGGAACAAAACCCGGAATATGCTGCGGATCTAACCGTACTGGAAGCCTGTTTCCGTTCCGACAATCCGGCCTTGCGAGCCATCGCAGCCTACGAACAAGCCGTCGCCGATCCTGCGCAGGACGGGTTGCAGGAGGCCATGAGCCGTATGGACGCCCTCGCTGCCTGGGACTACGAACAGCGGGCCAAGGAGATTCTGTCCCGACTAAAGATCAACGATTTCGACAAAAAGATAGGCCAGCTTTCCGGCGGACAGCTCAAACGTGTGGCATTGGCAGCGGTGCTGATCAGCGAAGCCGACCTGCTGATCCTCGACGAGCCGACCAACCACCTGGATACCGACATGACCGAATGGCTCGAAGAGTACCTCACGCGAAACAAGGCAGCCTTGCTGATGGTCACCCACGACCGCTATTTCCTCGACCGGGTGTGCAGCGACATCCTGGAGGTGGACCAACGGTCGGTCTGCTTATACAAAGGAAATTACGCTTACTACGTCGAGAAGAAGCAGGAGCGGGCCGAGGCCGCCGAAGCCCGGCGCGAGAGCGACCTGAATCTCTACCGCCGCGAGCTGGAGTGGATGCGCCGCCAGCCCCAGGCGCGGGCGACCAAAGCCCGAGCCCGCATCGACTCCTTTCACGAACTGGACGCCAGGCTGAAAAGCACCCGCACGCAGGCGTCGCTGAAGCTCGACGTTCAGGCTACGCGCATCGGTACCAAGATATTCGAAGCCAAAGAGCTCTGCAAGCGTTTCGGGGATCTGGTGATCCTCGACCGTTTCAACTACAACTTCGCCCGGTATGACAAACTGGGTATCGTCGGGGACAACGGCTGCGGCAAATCGACCTTCCTGAAGCTGCTCACCGGCATCATACAGCCCGACAGCGGCACGATCGAAGTGGGCGAAAGCGTCCGCTTCGGCTATTACAGCCAACAAGGGCTGGACTTCGACGAGGGAAAGAGGGTGATCGACATCGTAACCGACATCGCCCACGAAATCCACCTGGGCGACGGACGCCGGATGAGCGCATCGCAATTCCTGCAATATTTCCTCTTCCCGCCCGAGGTGCAGTACAGTTATGTCGCAAGGCTCAGCGGCGGCGAGCGCAAGCGGTTATACCTCTGCACGATCCTGATACAGAGTCCCAATTTCCTGATCCTCGACGAGCCTACGAACGACCTGGACATCGTGACGCTCGGCGTACTGGAAGAGTACCTGCAAGCATTCAAGGGGTGCGTGATCGTGGTTTCGCACGACCGCTACTTCGTCGATAAGGTCGCCGACCATCTGCTCGTCTTCTGCGGAGGCGGGGAGATCCGCGAATTCGCCGGCACCTACTCCGACTACACCGCTTGGAAACGCGACTACGAAGCGGCGAAACAGGCTGCCGTCGCCCAGGAAAAAGCCAAGAGCACGGCATCCGGAAGCAGGGGCGGGGAGATCCGGAAGTCCGGGACGGCCCCGGCAAAAACAGGAGCGGCACGCAAGCTCACCTTCCAGGAAAAACGGGAGATGGAGCATCTCGAAGCCGAAATACCGGAATTAGAACAGGAGAAAGCCGCGATCGAAGAAAAACTCTCGTCCGGCGACCTGCCGTTCGAAGAGCTTACGGCGCTTTCGGAGCGGATCACGGCACTCATGGACCAGATCGACACCAAAAGCATGCGATGGCTGGAATTGAGCGAGATCGGAGGTTGATTCCTTCCTTGCATACACTCTGAAACACCAGAATACGTCCTAAAGCCGATACACTCCTCTTTTCGGGGAGTGTATCGATATTTTTTTCTCGCAACAATTTTATTTTTCGAAAAATTTTTCTTAATTTTATTTCCGGAAGTTTACGATAAACAACCAATTCCAACTAAATTAACTCTCCATTTTTCTCAAGCCGCCTTCCCGGGCGGCTTGGTTTTAACCTTTCCGCAAGCATCCTCCATCCCGCAAGAACCGATTTCTATATTGAGCTTAAAAATTATTCGACGAACACCTCCGATACATCGATGGCTGCAACCCGATTTCACGACCATTTGCAGCGATAAACCGTCGCCCCCTTGGATTCTTCGGAACGGGAAACAAAAATCCGTCTGAACCACACTGCGTAACAACTCGCAACCGCAATAGTAAACGATACACATTCCGCAACCGCTTTTCGAAAAGCGAAATACCCGACACTTTTCAGTAATCGGAAATAACATCCACAAAGCAAAACCAGCCTCCGATCCGGAAGCTGGTTTTTACCTCCAAATAATATAACTCCCCATTTCCGGGAAAGCGGAACAATATATCGATCAATCGTCGTACTCTTTCAACGCGAAACGCTTGTCATCGAAGGTCAATTCGATCGTATTGTTCAACTTCACTTCCCATTCCCGGCAAGTATGCTCGATTCCGACGAGGAAGGTTCCCGGAAAGTTCCGAGCGACGTAATCCGCAATCTGCGCCGGAACAACAGCCGACGGAACCGCCCGCGAACGGCTTTTAATTTCTCGCCACATTCCATTTCGGCGAAATTTCACTTGGGTACCGTCGGCGAAAACGACTTTATACGTAACTGCAAGTTCGTCGAGCGTCTTGATTACCAAAACGGGATTCTCTTCCGGATAATGCTGTGCGATAAAAGAGCGGGCCTCACCGGGCAGTTCCTGTGGCGCTACGGCTCTTTCACACTCTATATTCCATGCGATTGCAAAGAGTAGAGCGAATATAGCAACGACACCCGTGATCCATACCCACCTTTTTCCCGAGCCGGATTTCAAAACTTCGGGAATTTTAGTCATCATAGTCTATGACGTTGAAATTCAAATCGAATTCGACTTCCAATCCGTTCGACAGTTCGATTTCCCACGAATAGGCATCACGGTCGATCTTGCGGATAAACTGACCGGGGTAGTTCATCTTCGCTACGAAATCCGCGATCTGCTGGGGAACGATCGCCGCAGGAACGGCCGAATATTTACGATCGACCGCCGACCACTGACCGTCGGCACGGAATTCCACTTCCGTGCGGTCGGTATAAGTCACCTCATATTCCGAACCGAAGTATTTGCTCTCCTCAACCGCATAAGCTACGGTCAGATCCTTGAAATACGTAGCGAGAAACTCCTGCGCGGCTTTAGGAAGGTTGTCGATCGTAATCGGTTTCTCGCGTCCGTCGGCCTGGGCCGACACGATGCCTGTAAGCAACAATGCCACTGCTAAAATCATCTTTTTCATAATACATTGATTTTAATCAAGTGAATATTAGCCATACAAAAATTCAAAAGTTGTCTAGCCGATCCATCAATCTTCGTAGGCCTCGATATTTCCGTTCGTATCCACACGCAAATCATACTCTCGACGGTCTTTTCGTGCTTCGAACTCATACCACATCCCGCCGGAAGTTTCGATGCATTCAAATTCGTCGTCGTCGAGGGTATAGCCAGCCTGCTGCACCGCATCCAAAATATTTTGCGGCAACCGGTGGAGCTCCCACTCGGTGCGGAGCCAGTTGTTGCGACCGTCGAAAAGCACCTCTTTCCTGAGATTTTCGTGAAGAATCGTCAGTTCAAGACATCCGTCATCATAGTCGCGTTCCACGACCTTAGCTCCCGGATAACGATCGTTCAGGAAGCGCTCGATCTCATCCTCTACCGGCAGTCCATTACCTCCCGTGTTTCCCATATCTATTACAGGACGGGGAATGATCCGAACAGGGGAGTCGTTTACGTAAATATCGACCTCTTTATGCCGTGTCTCCACTTCGACACACCAGAAAACGCTGATTCCGTCTGCCGTAGCCTTATCGAGTGACCATTTTTCGATGTCGTCGATATCGTTGGGGCTCGACAGCTGCTGGTCGGCCGCTACCGCATTGTAAATCGCTTCCGGCACGGCCGAACCAATATCCCGACGTCCGTATTCGATCTTTGCATAGATGCGGTTCCCCTGCGCATCGAAATAGAGTTCATGCTTGTAACCGCCGCAAACAAGCTCGACTTCCGTACCTCCGTATTCCCGGTCCACGTCTATCACCGAGCCTCCGCCGTTATCATCGAGGTAACCTTGAATCTGCTGTTCGATACCCGCCGCAGGTTTCTCTGGAATATAGTCTTCATAACCATCATCCGCAGCATTGGTTACTTCGTTCACCAATACGCCTTCGGTCGAAAAATACAGGTCCATCCCGGTCGTTATGCCGTCTGCCGTGCGGGTGACGCCGATAACATAGACAACGGTCACACCCTCGCTGCCACCGGCCCCGACGACCTCCTTGCGTTCGAGCTTATCCACCTTACCAGTACGGGTCCATCCTTCGGCTTCGGTATATTTGCTGGCATCGAAACCTTCCCGGACAGCCTGCGGAAGTGCCGCGAAGTCGATATTCGTTTCGGTCATAGCCCATTGTCCGTTTGCATTTTCGAACCATGCCGCATTGTTGGCCCTGGATTCCGTCCGGGCAGCCTCGAAGAAAAAGTTCGCCACAGCATAGTCGCCTCGAAGGGACCATCGTACATCTTGGGCACCCGGATAACGAGCGTTAAAAGCCGCCAATACCTCCTGCGAAATATGTGAGTCGCCCGGTCCTCCGACTTCATCCTTGTCGCACGCAGCGAACAGGAGAGCCGTCGCAGCCATTGTTAAAACAGATAATGTTTTTTTCTTCGTATTCATTGTTTCGTTTACTTAAATGTTTATCAATAATTTGTACTGCGAAATCACAGCCTGAAAAATCTTTATCGGAAACGGACGGGGTATCAATCGTCGATACCTATCAAATTATGACTTCGATCAAAAGTCAGCTCCATTCCGTTATTCAACTTGACCTCGACCTCCTGCTTGTCGCGTTCGATTTTGATGACCGCAGCACCCGGATACAGCTCCTGTACTTTGGTTTCGATCGGCATCGAAACGATTCCTGCGGGTAACGACGAATAACGGCAATCCACCTCTTTCCACGCTCCGTTTCGACGGAACTCGACCTTGCTGCCGTTCGTAAACATCACTTCGTAAATGACTTCGAAAAAATCGCTTTCTTTTTTTGCGTAGGCGATTTTTTCACCGGGAAAATACCGGGCAATGAACTCTTGCGCCTGTCGCGGCATCTGTTCGGTTGTGACCGCACGGTCGTGATCGGCATAAGCCGGCGAGATTGTCAGCAGCGTGATGCCGATCAAAAACGCCATCATTTTTCTCGTGTTCTTCATTTTCTCAATATCTTTTATCGGGAGATCTCCCGATCGGTTTGTATGGTACAAAATTGAGAACCGATTTTGGAGCGAATTTGGAATTTCGATATTTTAACAAAATATTTTTTCCGAACCCGATTATATATTTCGATACCCCGATCCGAAACCGGCCGATATGCTTCGACTTTCCTCCGAGAAAGGGATTTCGGACAGAGTCAGAACCGGTAACAGAGGATTATCGCCGAAATCAGCAAAAAACAGTCGTCATATTCGAATACAGCTGATCGTCGTCCCAATTATCGCCAGCTTACGCCAAAATGGTGGCGGCCATTTTCGAAGTAATAAATTAGTCCGAGGCGATAATAATCCGTTATGGCTTTGACCAGTGCCAAACCGAGCCCTGTCGAGCCTTCTTTTTGCGACCCCTGATAAAAGCGTTCGAAAATATGTTTCTCATCAAGCGGCGATACTCCGTCGTTAATAACCGTCAATACATTTCCCTCGATACGAATATCTACGGCGGCTCCGTCGGCACTGTGAAGGTAGGCGTTCTTGATCAAGTTAGAAACCAATATCGAACAAAGCGATTCATCCATCCGGACCGAGAAGGTCCCGGGCAAATGCAGACGACAACGGATTTTGTGCTCTCCGTATATATCGTCATAAAGCGCCTTCCGCTCCTCGACCAGGGGAACGAGATCGATGTCGGTGCTCTCCGGAAACTGACCGTTATCTATCTTGGTAAGCAGCAACAGCGTTTTATTCAGCCGGACGATATGGTCGAGCGTACGCCGCATCTGAATGATTTCGCCCGTCGTTTCCTCGTCCAGGTCCGCACAATCGAGCAGATACTCCATACGTCCGCCAAGTACGGCCAACGGAGTTTGCAACTCGTGCGAGGCATTGCCTATAAACTGTTTTTGACGCTCGAACAACTCCTCAGAGCGATCCACGGCCTGCTGTGCCGCAACATTCAATCGACGGAATTCGGTAATAGAGGTATTGTTCGGCACAGGCGCGACTTCGCGCCCGGGAGCATAGCTATCCAACCAATGCAACAACTCATAAAGCGGAAGCATGCTTTTATGGAACACCCACAAGGTCGTTCCGGAAACTGTCACCAAAAGGAAAAGATAGAGCCACACGACCCACCACATGACTGTTTCCAGCAGATCGTCTTTTTCGAAAGTAGGCATAGCCACCTTCAGTTCGTAAAAATTACCGTCCTTATCCTGAAAAATAGTCGCCAACACCCGGGCCGGCTCGGTTTCATCCTTTTCCGGAATATACACCTCGGTATCGTAGTAGTCGATCGAAGGACGGGTGGCGACGTATCCGGATTCAACGGGAATGATCGTGTAACTGTTATTGGAACCTTCGTTCGAACGGGGCAAAGGCTCCCCGGCAAGCACCCTCATTACGATCAATTCCGAATAATCCTCGAGAGCATCGTCCGCTTCATCGTTTATCTCGTCCATCATGGTAAAATAAAACACGACCGCCCATAAAGCGATCAACGGGAACAAGACCAGCGACAAACGAAGCGATATGTTATAGATCAATTTCATAAATGCATTGCTTAATCAATCAGTTTGTAACCGAAACCGTACACAGCTTTGATTTCGATCGAGGCTCCGGCCTCTTCGAGTTTGCGGCGCAGATTTTTGACCTGCGAATAAACGAAATGGAAATTGTCGGATTGATCGACATGATCCCCCCATACGGCTTCGGCCAAAACTGCTTTATCGACCACATGACGCGGACGCTGCATGAAATACGAAAGAATATCGAACTCCTTTTTCAATAAAGCGACCTCCTTGCCGTCTATTTCCACTCGACAACTTTCCGGGTCGAGCGTTACATTACCCAGCGCAATGCCGCCTTTCCCGCCACCGCGACTACGGCGAATGACACTCTGGATACGCGCCGAGAGTTCCGCCAAATGGAACGGTTTAGGCAGGTAGTCGTCCGCACCTTCTTTCAGCCCGAGGACCTTGTCTTCCAAAGAATCCCGAGCCGAGATAATGATTACGTTTTCGCGTTTATCCGCTCTTCGAAGACGCTCGAGAAGTTGCAATCCGTTGCCGTCCGGCAACATAATGTCCAATAAGATACAATCATACGAATAGGCTGCCAATTTGTCCGAAGCCTCGGCGTATGTACTGGCCGTTTCCACGACATATTGCTCTTTGCGAAGTGCACGTGCCAGCAACTCACGCAATGAGGATTCGTCTTCCACGATCAATAATTTCATAACGACAAGTCATTTTAATACCACAAACAAAAATACCGATTTTGTAAAGAAATTGAAATGAACTCGAATTATAATCTATTCAATCTATAAAATCGCTAATAAAAAGCCTGTTAAAGTCGATTTTTCATAGTCGCAACGGCGGCACTAATACAGAAAAATACAAGTAGCGAGAAACAGGTCGTTCGTTCGACTCTATTTCTTCAAACAGAAACGGAAGGGTGCTGCAAAATCCTAAAACCAACAGCGGAATCCGTTCTTTCCTCCGAAATTCTGAACAAAAAACAACTGAATATCGCAGGAATCACCTCAATAGAATCAAACCAGGTCCGGTACGAATCCCAATCAAACTCCTATAAAAAAACCGGCTACCTTACAAAAAGGTACCGGTAATCGAGTACTCTACTATAAATCCCGTCGAATAAAGATTATCGCCTCAATAAACGAAATTAAAAATCATCTTCCCATATTTCATGCTCGATCTCCGCAGAGAGTTTTCCCAGAGAATCTATCGTAAGTAATACGGGGTAACCAATATCCGTATCCGGTTGGTAAATACCAAAAGACAACACGACCCGGCGGTCATCATAATCTCGAATATGGACATTATATAATTGATAACGATCAATTTCTGTCGCCGGAATAAGCGAATCGAAATCGTATTTATCGATTTCCAATCGAGAGACTAATTTTCCATTATTTCTCGAAACAGTTAAGACAGACGACCTATCTGCATACTTATAGTGCGTAGTAGATACGATATTCTGATTATCTTCAGTACGACAATATATATAAAAATCACCAGCAACGGTGTCGATTACATACTCCTGCTCATGAATTACGTTTGTATCGATCGCGGAACAGTAGTTCGAAAGAGGATCTTTACCCAATAGTTTACAACTATCCGATAACGACTGTATTTTATTGGTCGTATCATTCTGCCTATTATGTTTATTTGCACATCCGACGTATGAAAGTAAACACAGATTTAACAATATAAGATATTTCATAAAATCACAGTTTTACGATTTGTATTCTCTGTAATTCACATCAGTCATAAGATATTCTGCTTTCCTGACGGAATACCGACGGCGAAATACCCGTATGTTTCTTGAAATAACGCCCCAAATAAGATTGATCCGGGAAATGCATTTTATAAGCGATCTCCTGAATGGGCAGGGTAGTGTTCTGAAGCAATACTTTTATTTCCATTATTACGATCTTATCGATCAACTCCTTGGCCGATTGATGCGTCGTCCGGCGCACGATGGCGGAAAGATAACGGGTCGAGATACAGAGCTTGTCCGCATAGAAAGAAACCTCACGCTCTTCGATACAACAGTCATGAACTAGGGAAACAAAGCGATGAAACAGCTCCATCTGCCGGTTGGAAGTCGTGGGACACTGGCTGCTGACCTTACGCTGGATCTTATCGTAAAGCTCCAGCATAATATTCTGCAACCGATTTCTCACGATCGTCTTTCGGAACATATTACCCCGATCCTGATAGGTGTAATCCATTATTTCGAACCAGGTAGACAATCCGGCAGCCATTCTTTCGTTTACTTGAAAAATGGGATTTTCCTTCAAAAAGCTGAAAAACGAGGGCCCCAGCCGAAATCCGGCCTCCCCGAACAGGTCGGGAGAGAAGGCGCCGAACCTCACCGAGAAGTCGTCCGACGCATCGTCGAGCATCAATACGCTACCGGGCAGTAAGAGTACGATCGTATTGAGCTGCAAAGGTCCCCGGCGAAGATCGACGGTCACCTGGGCATGACCGCTCGTACAAAGCAGAACCAGTGCGCAGTCGCAACGGCAGGGATTATTGAAGAAATAAGCGAGATCGGATTTTCCGATAACAAAAGGTTCCTCTTCGGAAACAGTTATGGGGTTTACAGCAGTCATAATGATTTCTTCTTTTTTGAACAAACGGAAAGCCCCTGAGATTATTATCGTACAAATATATTATAAATGTACCGAAAAGTGACAAAATTGTTCGCAAGAAAAAGACCTGCACCCCGATTTTTACGGTACTTTTGCAGGACAAAAAGTTTTTTAACGGGAAAATATTTTTTTCAAAGTAATAATAATCAACCAAAAAACTATGAAGCAGAAGTTAATTCAGGCAGTCTTGTTCGGAAGCTGCATGGCTTTCGCCGTATCGTGCGGCCAGGCTCCGACGGCAAGAGGCGAGGCGGAATATTCCGTCATGACAATTTCGACATCGGACGTAACGATTCCGAGCACCCACTCGGCAACCATCCGTGGGCGCCAGGACATCGCCATTTACCCGCAGGTATCGGGTACCATTTCCAAAGTGTGCGTTAAAGAGGGTGAAGTAGTTCGCCAGGGACAGTTGTTGTTCATTATCGACCAGGTGCCCTACAAGGCAGCCCTGCAAACCGCAAAAGCCAACGTCGCAGCTGCCGAGGCCAGCGTAGCCACCGCTCAATTGACCTACGACAGCAAAAAAGAGCTGTTCGCCAAGAACGTCGTTTCGCAGTTCGACCTGCAAACTTCCCAGAACAACCTGCTGACGGCAAAATCCCAGTTGGCACAGGCCGAGGCACAGCTCGTCAATGCGGCCAACAACCTCTCCTATACCGAAGTGAAAAGTCCGTCCAACGGCGTAGTCGGTGTCCTGCCGTATCGTGTGGGTGCCCTGGTGAGCGCATCGATTCCCCAACCGCTGACCACCGTATCGGACAACTCCGATATGTACGTTTATTTCTCCCTGACGGAGAATCAACTGCTCGACCTGACCCGCGAATACGGCTCAATGGACAAAGCGCTGGCGGCGTTGCCGAACGTGCAGCTTGTGCTCAACGACGGATCGCTTTACTCCCAGGAGGGACGCATCGAATCGATCAGCGGCGTGATCGACACTTCGACGGGCAGCGTACAGCTTCGCGCCGTATTCCCCAATCCCGGACGCTTGCTTCACAGCGGTAGCTCGGGTAATGTCCTGTTGCCGCACATCTACAAAAACGTAGTCACCGTTCCGCAAGTCGCTACCTTCGAATTGCAGGACAAGAAATTCGTTTATAAGGTCGAGAACGGCGTAGCCACCTCGCAGAATATCACCGTATCGCCCCAGAGCGACGGCAAGAATTTCATCGTCACCGCCGGACTCACCCCGGGCGAAGTCATCGTGACCGAAGGCGTCGGTCTGATGCGCGAAGGAACCCCGATCAAACCCAAAGGAGCCGCAACGACCGCGACCGCTCCTGCAGAACAACCTACAAAAGAGCAGTAAAATATGACACTAAAACATTTCATAGACCGCCCGGTATTGGCGGCGGTCATTTCCATCGTAATCGTCCTGGGCGGTATTATCGGTGTTGCGACGCTCCCCGTCGAGCAGTACCCCGACATCGCGCCCCCGACGGTGATGGTGCGTGCCAGCTATCCGGGCGCCAGCGCCGAAACCATCCAGAAGAGCGTCATCATTCCGCTTGAGGAGGCTATCAACGGCGTGGAAAATATGATGTACATCAAATCCGAAGCATCGAATGCCGGTAGCGGATCGATCACGGTTTATTTCAAACAGGGCACCAACGCGGATATGGCGGCCGTCAACGTACAGAATAAAGTAGCGACGGCAACCGGATCGCTCCCTGCCGAAGTTACAAAAATCGGTGTTACGACCATGAAGCGTCAGTCTTCGATGCTGAAAGTTTTCACGCTAAGCAGTCCAGACGATTCATACGATGAAAATTTCTTGTCGAATTACCTCAATATCAACATCAAACCGCGCATCCAGCGTATCCAGGGCGTCGGAGAATTCTTTGCTCTCGGTGGCGATTATGCAATGCGTATCTGGATGAAGCCGGACGTCATGGCCCAGTACAAGTTGATTCCTTCGGACATTACAGGCGTTCTGGCGGAACAAAACATCGAATCGGCAGCCGGTATGTTCGGCGAGAACTCAGATAACACGTTCCAATATACCATGAAATACCGTGGCCGTAAAATGACACCTGAAGAGTTCGGGGAGATCGTAATCCGAGCTACTTCTGACGGTCAGGTACTGCGTCTGAAAGATGTGGCAGACATTGAATTGGGACAGGACTCCTATGCTTATCACGGTATGGTCAATGGTCATCCCGGCGTTTCGGCGCTCGTCTTCCAGACCGCAGGCACGAACGCCACACAAACCGTCGAGGAAATCGACGCGATGCTCGATGAAATTGCAACCGAACTCCCTAAAGGCGTAGAGATAACCCACTTGATGAGCGTGAATGACTACCTGTACGCCTCGATCCACGAAGTGATCAAAACCCTGATCGAGGCCATCATCCTCGTCATTTTAGTGGTTTACGTCTTCCTGCAGGATATACGCTCGACGCTGATCCCGACCATTTCGATCCTCGTGTCGCTGGTGGGTACGTTCGCTTTCCTTTCGTTCGCGGGCTTCTCGATCAACCTGCTGACCCTCTTCGCGCTGGTGCTCGCCATCGGTACGGTGGTGGACGACGCGATCATCGTCGTCGAAGCCGTCCAGGCACGCTTCGACAGCGGCTACAAGTCATCGTACCTGGCTACGGTCGATGCCATGGGCGGCATCACTTCGGCCATCATCACCTCGACGCTGGTCTTCATGGCCGTGTTTATCCCGGTGTCGATGATGGGCGGAACCTCAGGTACGTTCTATACGCAATTCGGTATCACGATGGCCGTCGCCGTCGGTATCTCCGCACTCAACGCACTGACTCTTTCCCCGGCGCTCTGCGCCCTGTTGCTCAAACCCTATGTAGATGAAGACGGCAATGTGAAGAACAACTTCGCGGCCCGGTTCCGCAAGGCTTATAATACGGCCTTCAGCGCCGTGCTCAAGAAATACCAGCGCGGTGTCATGGTATTCATCAAGCACAAATGGCTCACCTGGGCAACGCTGGGTCTGGCAATGATCGGGCTGGTGCTGCTGATGAACAACACCAAAACCGGTCTGGTACCCGACGAGGACCAGGGTACGATCATGATCAACGTAACGACGGCTCCGGGTAGCTCGCTCGCCGAAACCAACAAGATAATGGGCGAAGTAGGCGAGCGTCTGAAAAGCATTCCCCAGATCCGCGACTTCCAGCAGGTAGCCGGTTACGGTATGATCGCCGGACAGGGAAACTCGTACGGTATGTGCATCGTCAGACTGAAAGACTGGTCGGAGCGTCCCGACAAGGCCGACGCCGTGAATGCCGTAATCGGCCAAATCTATGCCCGGACCGCCGACATCAAGGACGCGCAGATCTTCGCCGTCGCTCCCCCGATGATCACCGGTTACGGTACTTCGACCGGTTTCGAAATGTATCTGCAAGACCAGACGGGCGGCGACATAACGGACTTCTACAACATCTATTTGCAATACATCTATGCGCTCAACCAACGGCCGGAAATCCAGATGGCCTATTCGACCTTCAACATCAACTTCCCGCAGTATATGGTGGACATCGATGCGGCGAAGGCCAAGCGCGCGGGTATCTCTCCGACAGAGATTCTTTCGACCCTTTCGGGCTACTACGGCGGACAGTACGTGTCGAACATCAACCGCTTCTCGAAAGTATATCGCGTGATGATCCAGGCCGATCCGAAATACCGACTCGATCCCGAATCGCTCAACAACGTGTACGTGCGGATGCAGAACGGCGAAATGGCACCGATCAGTCAGTTCGTCAAGCTCACCAAGGTATATGGATCGGAGGTATTGAGCCGCTTCAACATGTATAACAGTATCGCCATCAGCGGTACCGTCGCCGACGGATACTCGACCGGCGATGCGATCAAGGCCATCGAGGAGGTAGCGGAACAGGTGCTGCCCAAGGGTTATGGCTACGACTTCGGCGGACTTACGCGCGAGGAGAGTCAGACAGGTAGCAACACGGCGATCATCTTCGGTATTTGCATCATCCTGATCTACCTGATTCTGAGTGCTCTTTACGAGAGCTTCCTGATTCCTTTCGCCGTCATTCTGGCCGTACCGTGCGGTCTGCTGGGTTCGTTCATTCTGGTCAAGCTCATCGGACAGGAGAACAACATTTACCTCCAGACGGGTCTTATCATGATTATCGGTCTGTTGTCGAAAACCGCGATTCTGATTACGGAGTACGCGGCAGACCGCCGCAAGTCGGGCATGAGCCTCTCGCAGGCCGCCTTCTCGGCCGCCAAAGCCCGTCTGCGTCCTATCCTGATGACCGTGCTGACCTGCGTGTTCGGTATGATCCCGCTGGTAATCGCAACGGGTGTGGGCGCCAACGGTAACTCGACCCTCGGTTCGGGCGTCGTCGGCGGTATGATCGTCGGTACGTTGGCTCTGTTGTTCCTTGTGCCGTCCCTGTTCATCGTCTTCCAGCACCTGCAGGAGAAGGTCAAACCGATCCAATTCACGAACACTCCCGACTGGATGATCGAAGCCGAGATCGAAGACAGCAAAAAAGAAAACGAAGAGAAGAAGTAAACCATGAAAAAGCTAATCATCATACTTGCCGCAGCCGCCATGGCTGGCTGCGGCATTTACAAGCCCTACACGCGCCCGGAAGAGATCAAAACCGACGGGCTTTACGGCCAGGGAGTCGAAACGGTCGATACGATGACCCTGGGTAACATTTCCTGGCAGGAGATGTTCACCGATCCCTACCTGCAACAGCTCATTCAGCAGGGACTGGACAACAACACCGACCTCCAGTCGGCTTACTGGCGCGTAAAAGAGGCGGAAGCGACGCTGAAGTCGGCACGCCTGGCATACCTGCCCTCGTTCAACTTCGCTCCGAACGGAGGCGTGAGCAGCCTGACCAACCCTTGGAACGCCACGTGGACCTACACCGTTCCCGCAACGGCCAGCTGGGAGGTCGATATTTTCGGCAAACTCACCAACAGCAAGCGCCGGGCGAAAGCTCTTCTCGCACAAAGCCAGGAGTACCAACAGGCTGTCCGCACGCAGGTCATCGCCTCCGTCGCCAATCTCTACTACACGCTGCTGATGCTCGACGCTCAGTACGAGATATCTTCAGAAACCGCTGAAAAATGGCTCGAAACCGTCAATACGATGCGGGCCATGAAAGAGGCGGGTATGACCAACGAAGCGGCGGTTTCTCAAGCCGAAGCAAGCTACTATTCGATCGAATCCTCGCTGTTCGACCTGGAGTACCAGATCCGCGAAATGGAAAACAGCCTCTCGTCGTTGCTGGGGGAAGCTCCCCGCAGCTTCGAACGCGGCACGCTCGACGAGCAAATTCTTCCGGAGAATCTGGTGGTCGGCATTCCCGCGCAGATGCTCTCCAACCGTCCCGACGTGAAAAATGCCGAATACTCGCTGGCACAGGCCTTTTACAACACGGCCGGAGCCCGGTCGGCGTTCTATCCGGCCCTCAGTCTGAGCGGTACGCTGGGTTGGACCAACGATGGAGGTGTTACGATGCTCGACCCCGCCAAATGGATTTTCAATGCTGCGGCATCGCTCGTACAGCCCATCTTCAACGCGGGCAGAAACCAGGCACAGCTTCGAATCGCCAAAGCGCAACAGCAGGAGGCCCTGCTGTCGTTCCAGCAGACCCTGCTCAACGCGGGAGCCGAAGTGAACAACGCCCTCGCCAAATGCCAGTCGGCACGCTCCAAAGTCGATCTGCGCCAGAAACAGGTCGCTTCGCTGGAAACTGCCGTCGAGAGCACCCAGCTTCTGATGCGCCACGGCAGCACGACGTACCTCGAAGTGCTGACCGCACAGCAAACCCTGCTGTCGGCACAACTGTCGCAAATCAACGACCGTTTCTCGGAGATTCAGGCTATCGTCGATCTCTACCATGCCCTGGGCGGCGGCCGTGAAATCGAATCCGAAACCGATAAATAACAATGAAACGCAGGGTAACACGCGAAGAAATCATCCGCACGACGCGGGACCTCATCATCCGGAACGGCATCCGTGCCGTCCGGGTGGATGAGATCGCACAAAAGCTGGAGATCTCCAAGCGGACACTCTACGAACTGTTCAGCGATAAGGACACCCTGGTCGAACAGTGCTGGGACAAAATCCGGGAAGAACAGGAGAAAAAGATCGCAGGCTACCTCTTTTATCAACCCGGTTCGGCCCTCGAACAGGCCCGGAATCTGATTCAAGAATACATTGCCGCTGTATGTATGATCAGTTGCATTTCGCTTCAGGAGTTGCAACAGAAGGTTTCCTATGCCGATTCCTACGAAAAAAACCGTCGTTTCTGGCTGGACTCGTTTACCGAAGTACTGGAACATTGCGTCGCCGACGGCAGCGTATTGCCCGATGTGGACTGCCAGCTGTTCGCCAAACGGTTGATGAACGTACTGCTCGGCCTCTACCTCGAAGGAGGAACCCGTCGGGAAATGGATGCTTTCGGGTGGGCTCTCCTGCGCGGAATCGCCACTCACCGGGGCATCGAATGGCTCGACGGAAAAAAGCCGAACTCCTGACATTTTCACGTCGAAGATCCGACAATCGGATTTACCGAAAACAAAAAGAAGAAAGGCAGCGTTTGAAACGCTGCCTTTCCCTTTTTACTTTTTATTAACGCTTGATCGAAAGCCCGGTTTAATAGGCTTTGTTCTGGGGATCGAACTCCGTCCAACCCGACATCCATCCGTCGTTCTCGTCGGCGAAGGCTCCGATATAGGTCACCTCATCGAAACCGTTGGCAACCAACGGATCGGTAAAAGAAGCGGCCCCGCGCAGCGGGCTATCGGAGAGCGGACCGTAGTTCGGATTGGCTTGCAGGCTGTTGGGCTGGGAGAGTTTCAGATCGGCGATCGCATCGAAATACTTGTTCGAAGCTATCGACTTGAAATAGGTCGAAGAGAAGGACTCCTTCGACTTGTCGATGCTGTTTTTGTCGCCGTTGTCGCAGAAACCATCCTCGAACGATTTGTTCACGTCGCTGCCCAGGACGGTCATACCGGCCATATAGACGTTCTGAATCTTCAACGTACCCTCGGACGCCGCAGTCTGCGTCTGCGAACCTTTGTCGTTCTCCACGATCAGACCGACGGGGAAACCCATCGCCACCGAATTGAAACAGTTCAGATGCGAATTGCGGCGCACTTGCATGGCAGACTGGAACTGGCCCAGCTTGGAACCGTTCTTGGGATTCATATCGCCTGCGGTGATATAGTCGGAAGTGTTGGAGAATGCTGCATCCTGACCGACCGGACCGACGAAGGTCACGTTCGAAAAGACGCAGGAGGTGAAAGGAGAAGTGGCAGAACCTTCGCCGTTGTTATCGCTCTCGAAACCGTTCGACGCCGAGGTGTCGGCAATGCGGGGATGGCGCACGCCCAGGCAGAACTGCACCTTGCCGCAGAATCCGTTGTCGGTATCGAAATCGTCGTCCCAGGTGTGGTAGGAAACCAGGTATTTGGCGTTCACCGCACCGCCGAACCACTCATAGGAGTCGTCGTTGGAATAGGACACCTGCACGTGGTCGATCTGCGTAGCCGATCCCACAGAACCGAACGTGATGGCATTGATCTCCTGGTCCTCCTTGAAGGGATAGCCGGCGAACTCGCAACGCACGTAACTCAAGGCACCCGAACAGTCGGCATTGTCGCTGCCTCCGTGCGTAGTGCGGGGACCGCCCTCGATCTGCATCGTCCCCTTGTTGTTCACACCGCGACCGCAGAGAATGATACCGCCCCAATCGCCCGGCCGACGGCTGCCGGCAGGCATCTCGGAGGTGAAGACGATCGGCTCGCTCTGCGTGCCTTTAGCCCACAACTGGCCGCCCGGCTCTACGATGAGCGCTGCCTTAGTCTCCTTGTCGCCCTTGATAATCGTACCCGGAGCCAGCGTCAGGCTCGCACCGTCGGCGATATAGCACCAGCCTTTCAACAGGTAGGTACCTTTGGGAAGCGTGTAGTCGCCCTTGATCTCGAATTCCTGACGTCCGTCGCCGATCTGGGTCCCGTCCTCGAAGAGTATCTCCGTCAGATCGCCACCGGACGGATTTCCGCCCTCGCCGCTACCGCCGTTGCCTCCATTGCCACCGTTACCGTTCTCGTCGTCGCTGCATCCTGCGAGACTCAACGCAGCCATCAAACATGCTGCCCATAAAATTTTCTTCATAATTTATTTGATTAAAAAAGGTTGATTTTACTTCGACTATTTTCTCACTCGGTAGAACCCGAACGAATTTCTGCGATTCACTTAAAATTTGGCCGTCACGCTCAGCGAGAACATCCGTCCCGCCGTGAACTGTTTGGTGATTTGCTTGCGGGACACCACATCGCCTCCGTTCTCGAATTTCGGGAATTGGGCGAACTGCACCTTCTCGTTGAGCAGGTCCTTGGCGTTGAACTTCAGCTCCCAATGCTTGCCGAAAGATTTGCTGACCACCACGTCGAGCGCGTTGCGCGGCATCTCGTACATATCCGGAATATCGTTGTCGATGCTGCCGCCCACGCTCATATCGCTGCGGCCAATGCCCACGATGCGCTTGCCGATGCGATTATACAGGACACCGACCGTAAGGCCCAGTTTGGGCGACTGGTAGAAGAGTCCGGCATTGACCAGATAGGGCGACTGGCCCTGCAACGGACGGTCGTGCTCGAGGCTCTCGTCGTCGAAATCCACACGGCTCTTCATGAGCGAACCGTTCAGAACCACCGAGAAATTGCGCATCCCCATAAAATCGAGGTTTTTCTTCACGTCCAGCTCCACACCGTACAGATTGGCCCGGTCGGCATTCTCGAACGTGTAAGTATAACTGCCGCTGCCCGCATCGAGAATAGCCGTTTCGATCGGATTGCGGAAATGCTTGTAGAACACGGCCACCGAGATACCTTCGCCCGCAGCCGGATACCACTCCCAGCGCAGATCGGCGTTCTGGATATAGGCCGCTTTCAAATCGGCATTACCCTTCACGTCGCTGAACAGGTCGAAATCGTAATAGACCGAAGGGGAAACTTCGCGGAATTCAGGACGGTTGGTGGACATACCGTAAGCGGCACGCAGCAGGTGCTTGTCGTTGATGCGGTATGTCACATTGACCGAAGGGAAGGGATCGGCATGGGTATAGTTTCGTGTTTCGCTGTCCCAGTCCTTGATCTTGGTGTACGAGGTGAGCGCCATACGGCTGTATTCGAACCGGACGCCGGCATAAACGTTCCAGCGGCCGAAGGGCAGGTCGATGCCGGCATAAGCCGCCGTCAGGATGTTGTCGCCCTTGTAGCTGTTGCGGTTGTCGCTGTCGTCGTAGATATAGAGCTTGTCGGCGCCATAATTACCGTCTTGCAAAATATCGTCGATCACATCGCCGTAAGCGAAGTCCGCAGGCAGGTTGTCCGTGTCGAAGCGATAGAAATAGGCCCGGGTGCGATAATCCCGCGTACGGTATTCGCCGTAGAGTCCGACCTTCAGTTCGGGGGCGAACGACGAACCTTCGCGCAAGGTGCAGGAGTAGTTGATGCCCGCCGAAGCGATGTGTTCGCGCAATTTCATGAAGTCACGCCGGATCTCGTTCTGATCGATCTGCATTTGACCGTAGTGCGCATCGCCCACCATGTCGTTCTCCTGCCGGTTGACGATGCGGCGGTCGGGCTGGTTCTTGTCGGCGTAGGAATATCCGGCATCCCAGTCCAGAGTTCCCAGTTCGAGAGTATGTACACCCGCTATCTGCCCGCTGTACGTGCTGCGAGAGGTGTAGCAATACTCCGTTTTCTCCTGGATATAGAGCGACGACATATTCTGCCAGCCTTCGCGCAGCGTGAGCTTGTCCTGTCCGATCTGGTTGAAAATGTTACGGAAATAGTAGCGATTCTTTCCGTTCAGGTAAGCCAGATTCAGCAAGGCGCCCACTTTGACGTTGGTCTGGTACTGGTCGTCGGTATATTTGTAGTAGTATTCGGGTTTGTCCTCCACCTTGTTGTAAACCCCGTAACGGGAGTTTTCCATATTCGAGAAGGTCCGGGTGGCATAGCTGTAATTGAGCGCTCCGTTCAGCGCCAGATCGGCGCCGTTGCCCAGGCGGAAGCTGTGGCCGTAGGAGAATGAGAACCGCTGGTCGGGAATCGGCTTGCGGGTCTTGATCGACCAGTCGTTGTTGAAGCCGTGACGGGTCATGTCGGTAACGAAATCCGGATCGTCGTTATCAAAAGCACCCGTAATACCACCCCGCACGCCGCGCTTGCCGTTGTCGCAGCCGAACCAGTCGCTGCCGCTTCCCGGATTGTAGAGAAAGTCGTGGCCGAAGGTCGCCGTGTTGAACCCGATCGAGTAGGAGAGGGCGAAGGGTAGTTCACCCGGCGTATCTTTGGTGTTGATCTTGACGAACCCGCCCGTGAAATCCGCAGGGATTTCCGGAACGGGGGACTTCAGGATCATGATGTTCTCGATCTGCCCCGCAGGGATCAGATCGAAGGAGAAGGCCCGCGAATCGGCTTCCGAGCTCGGAATGGCCGCATCATTGACCCACACATTATTATAACGCTGCGAGAGACCTCTCGCCACGATGAATTTGTCGTCGATGATCGAGATACCGGGTATGCGTCGCACGACTTCACCCGCATCGCGGTCCTGCGTGCGGGCGATCATCTGCTTCGACACACCGCTCACGACCATCTTGGAGTTGCGGACGGCCTGCATCACGGCCGCCTCGCTCGAAAGCCGCCGCACGGTAGTCACGACCACCTCGTCGATCTCTTCGGCCGAGGGTTGCAGCGAAATCAGCGGCAGGGTATTCTCTCCCGGCTTGATCTGACACCCCTCGATCACTACGCGCTGGTAGGAGAGCATCTGCACTTCGATCGTATAAGTGCCCGGCTTTACATTATTAATAACGAAGCGGCCGTCGGCATCGGCGACGGCCCCATACGTCGTATTCTGCAAAATCACGGCGGCGCCGATGACCGCCTCGCCGGTCGATGCGTCCTGCACCGTACCGGTCACAACAGACAGAAGGGGCGCTGCAACCGTCGTGCAGATCCCCTTCAGCATCAATAACCCAATCAATAAAAATCTATTCATCCACTTATTATTTTACAGCGGCAAAAGTACCGGGCCGCTGTTTCACCCGGGCTACACCCTCGTTACAAAAGCGTCAAACAACCGTTTCAAATCCGTTACACGCCCGACGAAACAGTTGCACAGTCCATCGAAAAAGGCTACATTTGCAGCCGATTAACCCTATTTCCGATATGAGAAACCTCTCACGCCACGCGGGACCCAACCGCATGATGTTCCTACTCCTTATCCCCTGTCTTCTGTTGTCCGCACTTCGGGCAAAGGCGGAAGAAACCGCACTTCCCGAGGGAAAAAGACCGGGCGTAACGCTTCAGGTCGAAATGGATCTGGTCAGCAGTTATATCTGGCGCGGTGTTTACGAAGCGGGCCCCAGTCTGCAACCGGGACTGACGCTCGGCATAGGAAACTTTACGATAGCGGCCTGGGGATCGGTTGATTTCACGTCGAGTTCATACAAAGAGGCGGACCTGATGCTCAGCTACCGGCTCAAAAACATCACCTTCCACCTCAAAGACCTTTACGACGAAGGTTCGGCCTCGGACCGGAATCCGCAGATCAGCCGCAACTACTTCCATTTCGGCGCCGACTCCCCGCACCGCATCGAAGCCGGCATCGAATGGCAGGTATCGCGCAAAGTCCCCATCACGCTCTCCTGGTACACGATCCTTTTCGGAGCGCGGGATGTCGATACCCGGGGGCGGCGGTGCTACTCCTCATACGTCGAAGTAGCCTATCCCTTTACGGTCAAAACCATCGACCTGAAAACGGGCGTAGGAGCCGCGCCCTGGAAAACGGCAGGAGAGGGCGGAGCCAAAGGTTTTGCCGTGAAAAACGTCTTCATAAACGCCGGAAAACTGTGGGCGGTCAAAAGCATGGGTTCCTTCCGAATCGGACTCTTCACCCATCTCTCCTGGTGTCCGCTCAAAGAGGACGTGAACTGCGTAGGAGGCATTTCGCTGCGGATGTAACCGCAAAAAACAACAGAGAAGCCCTTCCGTCATCGACGGAAGGGCTTCTCTGTTTCGTACAATTACACCTCCGGACGTTCCCTTTGCGGACAAGGCCGGCAAAAGAACGAGCTTATTGCATCACAAGCACCCAATTCACCGCAAAAACAGACTTTATCGCTCCATAAATTGAACTAAATATATTATTTTTTATACTTTTGTATATACTTCTTACAAAAACGATTAACCCGAAAACGCTATGAAACAATTCTTCCTGATCCTATCCGGCCTCGCATTGCTGACAGGATGCAGCAGCAAGAACGACTCTGTCGAAGGCCCCGTACAATCCCGCATCCGAATCGCTCCGAGCATCTCCCGTGTTACAGGGCTCAATTTCGACACCGGGGACCGCATCGGACTCACGATCGTCAAATCCGGTGCCAACTACTGTGAAAATACGTCTCTGCGTTTCGACGGTACGGTCTTCGTTTCGGACGACCTGTTCTGGTACGACGATTCGAGTGAAAAATCGAATCTCACGGCTTACTATCCCTACCTGGCGGAAGGAGCTCCGGCGAGCTTCACCGTTCGTGCCGACCAGAAGCTCGCCGCCGATCACGAAGCCTCGGACCTGCTGGCAGCGACGGCGACGGACGTCGTACCGAGCCAAACGGCCGTGAATATGGTATTCACCCACCTGCTCACCAAAATCGTGATCGACATTACGAACAACTCCGCCAATACGATCCAGGAAGTCACCCTGAAGGGCAGCCGCTGCACGGCTACCGTCGATCTTTCGACAAAAAGCGTCCAGGTCGATGCTTCTTCGGCGGAAACGGATATCTATCCCTTTCCAACAGTGACCGCAGGACGGTATGAAGCCATTCTCGTACCGCAGCGGGCGGCACTCGAACTCGAAATCCAAACTTCCGACGGCAACCGGCACACCAAAACATTCCAGGCGACCGACCTGCAATCCGGTGCGGAATATGCGATCGAGGCGGTAATCAGCAACACGAATAAGATCCACGCCTCCATCAGCGGCGCCGTCAAAGGCTGGGAGGACGGAGGAGCGATCGCTCCGGTCGAAGACGACCTGCCGGAAGATTCCGACCTGCTGGAGTACGCAGGCGTCAAGTATCGCATCCGGCAACTCAGCAACGGTACGACCTGGATGGCGGAAAACCTGCGCTACATTCCCGAGGACAAGCGCGTTTCCTCGTCCCCGTCCGACGAAAACGGCATCTGGTACCCCTGTACGACCTCCTTTACCGCATCCAGCGACACGGAATACATCCAACGGCAGGGTTTGCTCTACGATCTGGCTACGGCCGTAGGGGAACCTGTTACTGCGGATAACTTCCGCAATATCGAGGGCGTGCAAGGCATTTGTCCGGAAGGATGGCACCTTCCGACCCGGGCGGATATGGAATCGCTTATCGCCGTGAACAGTGAACTCGGCAGCTCCTTCTTCACCTATGCAGGGACACGCGATCCGAGCGGGAAATACATCGGATCGTTGATGTCCGGGAATTTCTCCAAAGGTTACCTGCTCTGTACGAGCACCGAAAGTTCGGTCTATACTCCGGAGGACCTGAACTACCAATACCTGCTTTTCTCGAAAAGCAACCAGGTAAACATAATCGATATCGACTGTCGCTCGGGCATGCCGGTACGTTGCGTGAAGAATGCCACGTCCGGGGAATAAACGGCACAAAAAAGAATTGCGGACCGACCAGAGCATAAAACGACCGAACGTTCCGGCAAAGCGGCAACGCCCGGCAACATAGGGTCCCAGGAAAGACCACCGGCAACACGGAAGGAAGCCGCTTTTTTGAGCGGTTTCCTTCTGCTATTTATCGCTCTGGTAATAAGACCTATCCAACCCGAAGGCATAGCTATTTCTGTACCGCCAGGTGAGCAAGACCGCAACAAAGGCCAATACCGCATTCAAAATAAACGGGAATCGCTCGCCCTGCATATGCAGAATATTTCGCAACAGATCGATGATAAACGGACAGAGAACGATGGCCAGGTAATTCACCGACATCACGATCGAAAGAGCCAGCGTCGCCGATTGCGGTGGAGCAGCCACAGCCGCCTTGTCGTAAATAATCGGTTGAATAATGCCGTATCCCAGTCCTACGAGAGTGCATCCCGCAATCAGCCAGAAATGCGCCTTGAAGAGTCCGATAAAGAGCAATCCCGCACAGATCATAACCAACGAAATCAGATTGACGTTGCTGCGCAGCCGCCGGATGATCGGAGAGAGGAAAAAGCCGGGCAGCATGATAGCCAGAAAAAAGAGAGATATCAGAAAACCCGAAAAAGAATTCCGGTTGCCGTGCGGATCCACCAGGAATGAAATGTAGAAGGCGATAACCAACGACAGGAAGGTCGCCAGGAAATAAAATCCCATGACAGCGGCCAGCTTCGGCCAATCGACCTTCTTGTGTTTCAGCTCATCGCTCCCGACAGGTTCCGGAGCAGCGGGAGTCCTGCGAATGAAAACCGAAAGAATCAACGGAATCGCCGGCAACGTATATACCAGGAAGGGCAGATGCCAATCGACATTAGCCAAATAACTTGCCAGCATAGTAGCCAACACCAGCGTGAGATTATTGATCGACGAACTGTAACCCAACTGCCGTATGCGGTAGTCTCCCGTAAAGTAATCCACGATATATCCCGTCGATAAAGGAATGATGATACCGGCACCGATACCCGTAAGACAACTGACCAAAATCAGAAGCCACATTTGGTTAATGAAAAGACAGGCGAAGCCGCTCAAGAAAAAAACCGCAAGTCCGACCACAAGCAGCTTGAACTTATTCCCGGTCACAGACAAACGGCCTGCCAATAACATAAAAGGAATAATCAGCACCGAAGGCAACGAAGTGAGCATCTGTATCTCCAGATCGGTCGCGCGCGGAAAGACCTTGTTCAGGTCGCCGAGGATGGGGGAGATGGCAAGTCCCGGCAGCGAAACGACCGCTGATACCGACCAAATCGCCAACACGGTCATCCATGGAATGGTCCCTTTACCGGTTTGTACTCTCATGTTTGCAGACAAATAAAAATTCTTCCGAAAAGAGGAACAACTGTTATACCAAAAAATCGCCGGAGCGAAAACTCCGGCGAAAATAAGGTATATTGATTCGGAAAAAAGATATTATTCCCTTACGCAACGAACCTGCAAACCATTGGCTCGTTGATAGTTCCGTGCCGGAACAAATTCACTCGAAGCAGCATCGTCCGTATCGAGCGAAAAATAGAGGCCCGAAGCGCTCAATTCGTCGGTTCCCAAACCGCTGGTCCAATAGCATCCGATCCACGGTTGCGCGTCCGCATTGCTGTTTACATTCTGGATAAGCCCCGTCAGATAAGGGCGACGCCCGCCTCCGAGAAAAAATGAAGTCATCGTTCCGTCGGTCAGGTTCCAGCCGTAAGCCTCGCGCAACGCCTCCGTTTGCTCCTGGTCATGATCGTCGCCGATCATAAAATCGGCATAAACATCCTTGTCCGGAACCTTCCATCCCTTAGGACAGGGATCGTAAACGGTCTTGACCGCCCCCCACAACTCGTTGTCATGGTCGGAATAGAGCCAATCGTAACCGGACTCCTCGACTCCCAGAATAAAACTCATCGGATAGGCTATGGCATACTCCATCGTGCCCGTTTCGGGGGTGGATTCCACATAGTCAAGATAAGTAAGACGCCCGTTGATATTATACATCTTATGATCCTCCGCAAATGCACAGTTATAATACGCCGGCCCGATCATCGGGGTCGGACGTCCCCACTGGTAATAGAGTCCGTAGGAGAGATATATGTCGTCCTCCGTGGCATTGCCGCCGGCTCCGGCTCCCAGATTACGGGTCATGAAAACATCTCCGGCAGCCGAAGTAACCGACTCCGCCGAAGGATCGTACTGCGTAACCCACACATGCCAACTCCAAACCACCTTATCCTGGGCATCGAAAGCTGCGATCAATGCGTTTCCTTCGATAAACTCACCTTTCTTATCCGCCGCGACGAAGAACGAAACCCGACCGTCGTCGAGTGTCAGGTTCTCGATCATATGCGACGTGCTTCCCCACATAAGTTCTACCCGAGCCGTAGGAATCTTTTCGCCGTTTCCCTTTACGGTACCGTCGAAAGTATAGTAGGCATTGGCATAGTTGGCGATATAACAGTTAGCCGTCCGCCCCGTCAGATCGACGGTCCGCCCGATTCCGACCCTCAAATCGGCGGAAACGGTCTTTCCGTCGGTATCGTAACCGACCAACGTCAGGACTCCTCCCGTTTCGGCATCGGAGTCATCACTTGCGGGGGCCGTCACGGTCATCCGGCTCGTTTGCAAATCGGCGGTCACCGTCCAGCCTTCAGGCGTATCGGTAATGTTCAGCTTCACGATATTCACAGCCGTAAATTCTACCGAAGCCGTTCCCCCAGGCTTATCGACCATACAAACATCACGAGGGAAATAGAGGGTTCCCACCGGTCCGTCGTCGTCGCTGCAACCGACGAGATTCATCGAAACGGCCAGGACGATTCCCAGGCATAAAAAGCGGCACACAAGTTTTTTCATGTTCAAAATCCAATTTTGCTAAACGTTACAAAGATACGAATAAGCCGAGCGCAAAAGCAAATTTTATTCGCGTTTTGCCGAGGCGAAGTATCTAAGACGAAGTCAAAGATACGAATAAGCCTAATGCAAAAGCAATTTTATTTGCGTTTGACCGAAGCCAAAGCATCCAAAACGAAGCCAAAGACAGGGAAAGCCGAGAGAAAACGGGAACCTGTCCCGGTTTTCCGAAGCGCATCCTATCTAAAGACCATGATGTCAAAGATACGGAAAGGCGAGAGTAATCGTGCAGACTTGTACGCAAAAATCGCCGAACCGCACCCCATCTTCGGCAAAGATAGTACAAACCACATACAGAACAAACAGGTCCTGTCGGAACATGGCCTTATTTTCGCAAAATTAACCTCGACATTTTTACTAAAACAGCTAATTTCCGATTCTTCCGACAACAGAAATTCCGTTAGGAACAATTCTTGCAAAGGTAACGTAACAAATCGACTTAAAAATACGCATCCGATATGGCAAAAAAGACAGCATCGCCCCACGAATCATCTTCCGAAGGGAACCAAATAGCCATTACCGTCACCGAAAAGGGTCCGTACCTCGTCACCGGAAACCCGCCGCTGGCCATGCAATTCATCATGCCCGACTCCGAGGGCGAGAGTTGGTATTTTCAGGAAGGGCGGCATTTTTCGACAGAAAAAGAACCAACGGCATTGTGCCGTTGCGGTTTATCCCGCAGCAAACCCTATTGCGACGGCTCGCACCTCAAGGGGGAATGGGATTCGGCGATCACCTCCGGAGAAGACCGGATTACGGACGAAGTAGAGATCACCGAGGGACAGCGGGTGACATTGAACGACAACGAAAAATACTGTGTTTTCGCCCGTTTCTGCCATCCTTACGGGGGTGTCTGGGACCTGACGGCCGCATCCGGCGATTCGCAGTCCCGCAAGCTGGCCGTCCGCGAAGCTTCGATGTGTCCGAGCGCCCGCCTGACCGCCTGGGACAACCGCACGGGAAAACCCTACGAATTCATCTTCGAACCCAGCCTGGGATTGATCGAAGACCCGGCGATCGGCGCCAGCGGAGGACTCTGGGTACGCGGCGGGATCCGCATCCAACGCGAAGACGGCCGAACCTTCGAAGTTCGGAACAGGGTAGTGCTCTGCCGCTGCGGACACTCCCGCAACAAGCCCTATTGCGACGGTGCGCATGCCGCCGTCAAATGGAAAGACGGGCTGGAGGGAACCCCCGACGGAGAAACGCTCCCCCGAAGCGTTGCCAGTGCAAAAATCGAAACCCACTGACCGGCCTGCCGTTCCATTCGAATAAAATAGAGTCCACCGGCACGCTGTACGGCTTGGCTCGATATACTTCGGCCCCGAAACGGGACGCTCCATTCTACAATACGCTCCGATAGATTCCCGCCCATATCGATAAAAGAAACCCCGTTGAGATTTCAACGGGGTTTTTCATGCGAACAACGATTCGTCGTCCTATTTCTTATCGGGTTTGGCGATCGTTTCGCGCATCGTAGTATCCGCCATGATGTTCTTCATCTTATAGTAATCCATCACGCCCAGATTTCCGCTGCGGAACGCTTCGGCCATAGCCAGCGGCACTTCGGCTTCGGCCAGAATCACCTTGGCGCGGGCATCCTGCGCCTTGGCCTTGTTCTCCTGTTCGAGAGCTACGGCCATAGCACGACGCTCCTCGGCCTTGGCCTGGGCGATGTTCTTGTCCGCTTCGGCCTGGTCCATCTGCAACTGTGCGCCGATGTTCTTACCTACGTCTATATCGGCGATGTCGATCGAAAGAATTTCGAACGCCGTTCCCGCATCCAATCCCTTCTCCAGCACCACGCGGGAGATCGAATCGGGATTCTCCAGCACGATCTTGTGCGACTGTGCCGAGCCGATCGACGAAACGATACCTTCGCCGACACGTGCCAGAACCGTTTCCTCACCGGCACCGCCGACCAACTGCTTGATATTGGCCCGCACCGTAACGCGCGCCTTGGCGATCAGCTGAATACCGTCCTTGGCCACTGCAGCTACCGGCGGAGTATTGATGACTTTGGGATTGACCGACATCTGTACCGCTTCGAATACGTCGCGGCCCGCCAGATCGATCGCCGTAGCCATCTTGAAATCGAGCATAATATTGGCTTTCTGGGCCGACACCAGCGCATGCACCACATTGGTCACGTTGCCTCCGGCCAGATAGTGGGCTTCGAGCTCGTTGGGATTGAGTTCCAGACCGGCCTTCGTACTCTCGATCATCGACGATACGATCGTCGAGGGCGGCACCTTGCGCCAGCGCATCAGGATCAACTGCAACAAACTGATCCGCACGCCCGACACCAGTGCCGAAAACCACAAGCCTACGGGAATGAAGTAAAAAATAAGCCAAATCGCAAAAAGCGAAACGAAGACGATTAATGCAATGATACCGATTTCCATCTTTTATCTATTTAATGTGTTTGCGTACGATTATATTGAAATTTTCGAAGCCGACGACTTCTACCTCCCGGCGGGGATCTATGTAACTGTCCATGGACTTGGCTTCGTAAATCTTACCGCCGATCTCCACTTTGCCCATCGGGGCCAGGCGCGAAACGGTCATTCCCGTATCTCCGACACGGACACTCTGCTGCACCGGTTCGGGCATCACAGAGGAATCGACCTTCTGTTTCAAAGAGAAACGGCGCCAGGTTTTGGATCGCAGCGAAACGACAGTCGCCGCGAACGAAAGGATCAGAACGACGGCGACGACGATTCCGCCCGCCAGAGGACCGTAATCCCGGAAAGCGATATAAATGGCACCGCCGTAGCTGACCAACGCGAGAATCGCCCCGATCGATACGCCCGGCAGCAGGACGAGCTCCGCCACCAAAAACAGTAACCCGAAAAAGACCAGCAGAACGATAAAAAACATATTCACAGCATTAAAAATTACCAAAAAAGATCGGAGTAACCGGTTCGCAGGCCGAATTTCCACCCGATGCACCGATATACGTCCGAATACGGACCTACATTCTTTTGGGTGAAGATACGCAAAAAATTCGATTATTCAGCAATTTCCGTCACTTTTACCGATAATTGAGGATCGGCGGCGCGAATCGCGGCAGCCGCCTGATCCGCGACAGCCTTGTTGTCGAACTGTCCGACGACGAAAAGATCCGCCCCCACGCGGGACAGGTCGCAGCCGGGAGCGGCCTGCGCGATCGCCTGCTTCACGGCATCCGACAGATTCTGCTCACTGGAGATCTCCACCCGGAAAACGGCCATTTCAGCCTCAGGGGTCCGTGTCAGATTGGTATATTCCCCGTCGTACCACACGGCCAGTTCCGGACGGCGGAATCCTTTCGTCCGCAGCAACTCCTGTGCATCGACGGCTTCGGCCTTGGTCGCGAAACCTCCCGCGAAATAGCGGTAACGCCCCGCGTCGGTCTTCAATACATAGAGCGGAGAAGCATTACGGAAAATGGAGATATTCTGTTTGTACTTATACTCCCCGAGCAGGATTCGGTAGATCACTCCGTGTTCATAGACAGGACAGTCCGGAATCGGCTTTTTATACGTATAGCGCCCCGCAACAAATTCGACCGGTTCGTAATCGAGGAAATAGCGCTCCGTAATCTCCGGCTTCGGAAGACGAAAATCTATCGTCTGAAGCTGTAAAGCCACCCGCTTCAAGGAATCGGATGCAAGTCCCAACCCCAGCAGCCGGGCGATTTCCCGCTCATAATCCGTCAAATAGCATTTCCGGATATAATAATCGGGGAGCGCATCGACAAGCCCTTCGGCCTGGGCCGCAGACATCTGCCGCCGCACATCGTCCAACGCCTTCTGCTGACGTGCCTGCTGGTCCCTGCAATTCAACTTATCCAGGATATAATCGTAAGCATAGCTCTTGTTATCATACACATATCCCCATACGGCCGTCAGCGAATCCCGCAAAACCCGGCCCAGGTTGGCTACCGTGCGGTAACGACCGAAAAGATCGACAGCCGCCTGCTCCGTACGAACGGTATCGTACTGCTGCTTCAAAAGAGTCTGCTGCCGGTAGTTCTCCAGCAGGCGCCCGGCACATCCGGCCACCTCCGCCTCCATGCGCTGCGCCCGGAGCAGAGCCTCGTAATCACGTGCCGGAAGATTCTCACGGAAATAACCGTTGAACACGAGATTCCGACTCTGCTGCGATTCGGGAGTCTGCGTGATAAGAGATTTTTCCGTTTCGGCCGCCGGAACATAATCGGGATGTTCGGTCAGCCAAGCCTGCTCGATGGCGTTGATCCGGGCCGCGACCTGCGTACGGAGTCCCTGGGCAGAGAGCATTTCGCTTTCGAGCGAGAGAATCTGAGCGCCGTAAGTCTCCTGTGCGGCCGGATTTTCCCGCAGCATCGCACGCAGTCCTGCAATCCGGGTCTGCATCTCGTCGATCCGGACCTGCAACCGACTGTCCTGATCCCGAAGCGCAACGTATTCCGAATTCGACTGCAGGGCAGGAATACCGGGCCCCGCCGGGTCGGAAGCTCCTCGCACGATAACGACCGAGAAGGTCAAAAATAAACCGATCAATAACTTATGCCACATCATTTCCACCATCTGATTAACAAGAATTGCAACAATCCGAATATCTCCAGACGTCCCAACAACATAAGCGCCGTGAAGATAAATTTCACGATCGCCGGCAAATCACCGTAGTTGGCCATCGAATTAACCCCTCCAAATCCCGGACCTACATTGCCGATAGAAGCCACGCACCCCGAAAAACTGGTCATCAGATCTACGCCGAAAAGCGTACAGAGAATCGTTCCGATGAGAATGAGAAGCAGGTAGGCCACGATGAAAAGCGACACCGTATGCAGCACGCCCGCTTCCTGAATCACACCGTCCATCTTGAGCCGGATGACGGCATTCGGATGCTGCTGCTGCTTCACCCGGATGTAAAGCATCTTCAGAGCCATCAATGCTCGATTGGCCTTCATACCACCCGAGGTGGAACCCGCACAAGCGCAGATCAACGAGCCCAGTATCAGCAAAATAATTGCGAACGGAGTCCACAGGCTGGAATCGGCCGTAGCGAAGCCGGAAGTCGATGTCACGGAAACAAACTGGAACGACGCGAAACGCAGCGATGACCTGAACGTAGGATAAATATCGGCGATATATAAACTCAGGGCGATCAGCAGGCTTCCCAGAATCAACATTCCGAGATAAAACAAAGTGACTTCGCTACGGAAAATATTGTTGCGCTTACCGGTAACGGTCGCATAGATCAAACCGAAATGGATGCCTGAAATACCCATCGCGAAGATGAGTACCATGTCGATCATCGCACTGTCGTAAAAGGCGACACTGGTATTTTTGGTTCCGAACCCGCTGGTCGCACAGGCCGACATCGAATGACATACGGCATCGAACCAGTTCATTCCGGCGAATTTCAGCATGAAAGTGAAAAATATCGTAAGTCCGACATAGACGAACAACAGGATCTGAACCACCATCTGGGCCCTGTAACGATAATTGTCCCGGGCCAGGGTGGACATCTCGACACTCGAAAGCATCATTTTGCTGGTACCCAGTGCAGGCAGGATCACCAGCGCGAACATCACCACGCCCATACCTCCGACCCAGGTCGAGGACATCCGCCAGAACTGCAATCCCCGGGGCAGCGCCTCGACATTTTGCAAAATCGAAGATCCTGTGGTCGTAAAGCCCGAAACAGTTTCGAACCAAGCATTTATCACGCTGAACTCACCGCCCCAGATCAGGTAGGGAAACATACCGACGACGCAGGCGAGCAACCATGAACCGACCACGATGCAAAACCCCTCCTTATTGGTGATCCGATCCTGCTTTTCCACGAAAATGAGCGGGAAGCCCCCCAACAGCGCCGTCAGCAGAGCCGAGAGCAGCAACGGGTAAAACGCGGAATCCATGTGGTTGACATAGGAGATCCCTGCCGAAACGAACATAAAGAACGCCAACAACAGCATAATCATTCCCACGTATCGCAATATCACATTGACCCGCATGACTCTCTACGCTTTATTTTGTTTCAGCATGGCGACGAGTGCCTCGATTTTTTCCTTGAGTTCCAGGATTTCGTCCTTACACTCGGCTTTCACGGCAAAGGGTATCCTGAAAGTCAAATACTGTCCGAGCCCCTTGTTCATCGCCACGATCGGATTGACACAGTAGAGCATCGTAAAGTAAAAGAGCATCAACACTGTAGCGATCATCACCACCAGCGATATCAGCACGGGAGTAACGGCCCGGTAAGCGTTTTTCTTGAGCTGCTCGGCCCGCGGAGCCAGCGAACTCTGCGTCGAAGTCATATAATCCCGAACCGCCGTGACGACCTTTTCGTACTGTTTTTCATAATATTCGTTGTACCACACCTCTCCCGACTCGTCCCCTGCCTTCGGGGATTCGGTCGCGAGAAACATCTTGGTCAGCACCAGCAACTCGGTAGTCGCACCCGTCAGGGAGTCGAGCGCCGAGCGGTCCAACGCTCCTTTCTGGGCCGTAGCCACCGCATGTTCCAACCGCTGCATTCCCGTGCAGCACAGGCTATCGTAACTCGCATCTTGCAGGATCGCCAGATGCACGATCGCCACGTTTTGATCATGCACGGCGCCGAGCATCTCCTTGGCGAGCTCCACATTCCGCTGGTTGGCTTTCAAAATCTCCTCGGTATCATAACTCAGATGACTCAGCTCGAAAAAAGAGATCATCCCCGAGGCGAACAACAACCCGACGATACTCAAGAAAGCAATGGATATTCTTCTTCGAATTCCCGTCATACGCGTTTAACTGTTAAAATCGTCCCAAACCGCCCGTATCGGCAGGGCAGTCCCCCCACCCGAACATATCCGGAGCGATGCAACAAATATAATGCAAGGCAAGGGCAAAAGCAAACTTGTTTGAATCTTACCGAGCTACAAGCCGTATTCCGAAAAACAGTTCAAGGCGTAACCAATGCCGAATCCGGCAGACTACACCGCAACTCGTTCTTACAAAAACGACCGGACGGTACGGCAAGCCCAGCCGCCGCCCGCCCGAAATACAGGCCATTTTCGCAAAATACAATGCGGCCCGGAGGCAAGGCCGCATCCGGCCGGAATGCCGAAACGAAATTCACCCGAACCTTCGCCTGATACAAATATACGAAGAAATCGCTAATTATCCACGATTTCGCCTTCGAGATCGTTCGCATCGTCCATACGCCCCAGCCGCACCCGGCAAATCGTGTTGATCCGACTCCGGTCGTAGGGGGCCTTGACCCGGCGGTAGTTGCCCGTATAGCCGAACATCATCCCGCCCCGCATCGTGCTCTCGAACAACACCTCGTCCGTCGTACCTTCGGCCCGGGCGCAGAATTCGCCGTGCAGTCGGCGGCAAAGCTCTTCCAGCTCCTCCACGCGCCGTGTAGCCACCGAAGGCTGCACTTTGTCCGGAAAATCGACGGCCGGCGTGCCGGGACGCTCCGAGAAGGGGAAAATATGCAAATAGGCCGGTGCAAGGCGCTCCAGGAACTCGTAGGTCGTACGGAAATCGGACTCCGTCTCACCGGGAAAACCGACGATCACGTCGATCCCGATAAAGGCGTCCGGCATCAGGCGCCGCACGGCCTCGATCCGCTCGGCGAATTTTTCGGTCGTATAGCGGCGGCGCATCCGTGCAAGCACGCTGTCCGAACCGCTCTGAAGCGGGATATGAAAGTGATGCTGGAATTTAGGTGACGAAGCGCAAAACGCTATTATCTCATCCGTTAAAAGATTCGGCTCTATCGAAGATATACGGTAGCGTTCGATGCCTTCGACCTCGTTCAGGGCCCGCAGCAGATCGATGAACCGCTCACCCGTCGTGCGTCCGAAATCGCCCGTATTGATCCCCGTGATGACGATCTCCCGCTGTCCCGCAGCGGCGATTTGTTCGGCTTCCTTCACCAGATCGGCGATCGGCATATTGCGGCTGGCGCCCCGCGCATAGTGGATCGTACAGTAGGCGCACTTATAGTCGCAGCCGTCCTGCACTTTCAGGAACGCGCGGGTACGGTCGCCGCTCGAAAAGGCGGCGAAGAAATTGGTCAGCTCCTCCGCGTCGCAACTGGTGAACTGTGCGGGCCCCTTGCCCGCAAGAGCCGCTACACGCCTGAAAAGTTCGCCCTTGTCGTTGTTGCTCAGCACCAGATCGACCCCTTCGATCGAGGCGATCTCCTGCGGTTTGAGCTGGGCATAGCAACCGGTGACGACAATAATCGCCGCCGGGTTGCGCCGATGGATTTTACGGATCAGGTTACGGCATTTCTTGTCGGCATGTTCGGTCACAGAACAACTGTTGATGACCGAAATATCCGCCGCTTCCGAAACCCCGACCCGGATGAAGCCGCCCGCTTCGAATTCACGGGCGAGGGTAGAGCTCTCCGAAAAGTTGAGCTTGCAGCCCAAGGTGTGAAAATTGACTCTGCGTCGCTGCATATTTCTGCTGTAAATTTGAGCGAAAGTACGAAAAACTATGCGAATCCGACCATTTTATCGGCAAAAATCACACACACGTCCGGATAAAAGAGCAGGGGCGCCCTGCAACGGGCACCCCTGCGACATACATCAAAACAGGGCGATCTACTCCTCTCTCACGGGTTGCATCACGGCTCCGCCCACAGGCTGTACGGGCCGGTTTTCCCACAGATCGCCGAAAGATCTCATCGACCGGCAACTGCCGCGCGTGTGCATGGCGGACGGCAACTGCGGTTTGTTATCGGTCTTGATCCACTGCAGGGCAAGGTATCCGAGCTGATCCATCATCGTACCGAATTCACCCGGATAAATCGCCGAATCATCGATTTGGACATCGGGTGTGAAGCCATCCGAGTAATCCCGGAAGCCCTTGGCATTTTCAATATAGAACGAAACGGGGAAAAGCAGGAAATCGTAATTGTGAAACGAGCGGACCACACCTTCCATACCTACGTTCTTACCGTTAGTGGGCATCCCGATAAGATTGACCTCAATATCAAGGCCGCGCAGACCGTTGATGACCATTTCGCTCGCCGAAGCAGTCGTTTCGCTCACAAGGACATAGATTTTCTTCAAGCCCAAAGCATGTTGCAAGGCTCTTTCGATCGGTTCGTACACGCTTTCGAACGTCTCCTTGACGCCGATCTTGTAGTCGCCACTCTCTCCGGCCTCCGTGCGGTCCTCGTTGAACGTCATATGAGCATAGAGCTGTCCCTTGTACGCCTCACCTGCGATAAGCGTACCGAGCACAGTACTCGAAAGCACATCGCCACCGTTGTTGTAACGCAGATCGAGGATCAGGTCGGTGACATTCTGTGCACGGAAACGGTCGAAAGCGGCTATCAACTCCTCATCGTAATCGACATCGAAGCCCATATAGAGCAGATAACCGGCCTTCTTGTCCGACTCTTCGATTTCGACCACTTTATCCATATAGATAGCCGGACTGGTGAAGGTCGCACTTCCGAGTTGCACATTCCCTTTCGGGGTAAGCACAGGAGTAGTCCCGTTGTCGGTCCACGTGACACTGTTCACCGTAACATCGACCGCACCGTCGTACACGGCCCGGCCCAAACTCTGATAGTTGCTTTCGGTCACCTCCTCGCCATTGACCGCCGTGATGAAGTCGCCGCGCACGAGACCGGCTTCCGCAGCCGGCGTTCCGGGGATGACGACCATGACCACAATTCCGATATAATCGTCCCCGAGTCGGGTCGCATCCAACAGATAGATACCCGAACCGACATACGCCTCGCCGGGAGTACGCGACAGAGGCGCATCGCTTTCCAAACGCGAATAGTAATACATACGTTTCTGCCCCTGCCAATGACCGTCTTCGCGGTTCACCTCGTCCTGAGCGGCTACACCGTCGAGAATCGAGAAGAAAAAGAAGTCATAACAAAGACTGTAATCGAGCGAAACATTCTCGATGGCACGATTCCAGAGATAACGGCTCTTCATGTACTCGGCAACCCATTCGTTCACGCTGCGGTATTTTCCGTCCCCCTGCTCAATTAATCCTTTGCCCTGCTTCACCACGAACGAAACCGGCGAAGCATATCCCCACACACTGACGGTAATCGTCGCGGAACGAGCTTCGGCCCGGGTATTTTTGGCAACTTTCAGACGCAGCAACGATTCGCCCGCCATACCCGAACCGGTTTGCACTTCGCACCAGTCAGCCGAACTCCGGGCAGTCCAATCGCTTGCGGCGGCAAACGTGTAATTAAGCACCCCGCCTTCGATCTCGACCTGGTTTTCGGCACTCCAGGCTGCATCGGCGATTCCATTGCCCGCAAGAAGCTCTTCATCGTCGCTGCACGACACGCCGGCCGTCAGCACCAGCAGTACGACCAGCATCCATCCGAATAAATTCTTCATAACACAAGTTTTTTAGGATTAACGCATCAATCGTTCAGCCACAGCTCGACGGTTGTCCACTGCAGGTGACGCTCCGAGGTTTACGGTCACGCGCTCGGGCATGGAGAGATGTCGCACGCTCTTCACGGCAGCAGGCTCGGGCCCCTGATCGGCATCGCGCTTCAGCACGATCTCTTCCGACGCTGCGAACACCATGTCGCCCCACCACTGACTCGTACCCGACAACACACCGGGATAGTAGGTAAAGGTACCGTAATCGGTTTCTTCGACCAACTTCTTGATCGTCACTGTCAGATCATCCGACACCTCGACAGGGAAGCTGCGTACCGCATCCGTATAGCGGTCGCTAGTCGGACGTTTGGCGAAAGCGTGGAAATAGTATTGCTTACCATCGAAATTCAACATCGTGTAATCCAGTTCGTTGTTCACAGGCAGACTCGTCGAAATCGTTTCGTCGCTGGTGAACTCGATGAACCACTTCGGCCCGTAATTCGCATTGGCCTCCTCTTCGGTCGCTGCCCAGCCGTTGGCGAGCAGCTCTTCGGGGCTGGCATAATCCACTCCGCACGGCGCGAAGCCCAGAACGACCAGACGGTTCAGATCGGAATAGGCTTTCTCGGTAGCTTCGTTCACACCCGTAGCGATGGTAACGGAGAAAGTGACCGGATCACCGTTGCTGTCTTTGGTCGTCGCAGTGTATTTGCCGGGCAGCTTCGCACGCAGCTCCCCGCCTTGCTGCGGCGGTAAAAGGGTGGTGAACTCCACTATTTCGGAAACGCCCACACCTTCTGCGTTGGCCGCATAAACGCCGAACTCGTACTCGGTATTGGGCAGCAGCTCTCCACTCTCGATGACAAGTCCCTCTTCGCTCATAGCCGCAGCCACCTCCTGTTCGGTAAGCTGCGTACCGTTGTTGTAAATGACATCGCCGGCCGTAAGATTCTCATTACCGGGGCGGCCGAGCACTTCGTCGATGGAGCCCTTCGGGAAAACACCGGCCGTCATCGCTACCGCATAAGTCGCATTGACCTTGAAAGCGGCCTTGTTCCACGGAGTTTCGACAGTCTGTGTTTCGACGGCCAAAGTCGGTTTGGGGCCTGTAGGCTCTCCCGTCGTGAAGTCGTAAAGCAGAACCTTTTCGCGCAACTCCTTGTCGAAGCCCACGATACCCACCTGATATTCGGTATTGGGTTTGAGTCCCGTCGCATTGACGGTGATAGCTTTCGTACTCTCGTTCGTAAGATCGTCCCAGTGGCCGATGATCATGCGACGCACGGAAGCCTCTCCCTCGAAAGCGGTATAATCGAAATCTGCCCGAGAAGCAACCAAATAGCGGAAACGCTCGATTCCCTCCTCCGGCTCGATGGCAATATCGGCCGTCATCGAACCGATGTTACCCACGGAAACCTCGAAGTCGTAAGGCGCGACACCGGCCTTCTTGGTTTTGAAGAGGAGCGACTTCACAGCCGACTCTGCGACCTGGCCATTCTCGTCCACTTCACCGGCAATGATGATAAACTCCATGTCGGAATAGATATCCTGACGAAAATCGACGATATCGAAGAAAGTGGTATCGAAATTATAGGTTTGATCCTCGGTCGCTTCCGCACCGAAAGCACTTACATACGAATGCAGGCTTCCTCCGATTAAACTTACGATGTAATCGTAGTCGGACTTCGAAAGACAGACGTGCTTGTACTTGGTCACCCCTTCGGGCTTCATGATATGGTAGGAGAAAGAGGTAAGTCCGACACTTTCGAGCGTAATCATCTCGGTATAGGGAACATGCGTGTCGATCACCTCGGAAGCGAGATCGCTGTAAACTAAAGGATTGATGTTGCGTACCGCAACATAAAGATTGTATTCCGTGTCGCCGGCAAGATCGTTCAGATCGACCTTTACTGTTTTCTCTCCTTCGAAATAACGGACAGGTCCTCTTTCGAAGAGCGCCTCCGCATCGGCGATCGTTTCTGTGGCCGGCAATACGGCATAGACATAGTCGGAGGCATTGTTCGTATTGATTGTAAATGAAGCCGTTGTACGATTTACTTCATCTACGCTGACATCAACTGTGGGGGGGGGAGTTGTGGGTCTTTGTTTTCGACACCGTCATCACTGCACCCCGACAGTCCGCACGCTGCCAGCAATGCCAATCCGGTCAAACCGAGAAATAAAGATGTACGCATAAATGTAAAAATTTAAGAGATTAAAGATTGGTTTTGCGAATGCCGAAGAACCTATGAACAAGCATTCGTATTCAAATATACGAAAAAAAATGATATGACGCACCGAATATTCGATTTTTTAATGTCTTTCACCAAAAAGCATACGAATTCCGGTGTATGCACAGCCTGTCTTCCGACCGATACCGCTCTCTGCGGCAACCAAGGCACGGGCCCCGCAAATCGGACGGAACAAAATACGGTTGCTGCGATATAAAACGGCTCCCGGTTCTATTTTTTGTAAAAAATCCGTAAATTTGCAAACTAATGATTACCGCACCATGGAGTTTTTCAACGACCTTGTCCGATACAGCTACCTCAATCACGCTTTTTGGGCGTGCATCCTGTCGGGCATTACGTGCGGAATCATCGGCACTTACGTCGTCTGCCGGCGGCTGGTCTTCCTCAGCGGCGGCATCACGCACTCCTCGTTCGGCGGACTGGGCATCGCTTTCTACCTCGGAATCAATCCGATTCTGGGTGCGATGGTCTTCGCCGTCCTCTCGGCACTGGGGATCGAATGGGCCAACGACCGGGGCCGTATCCGGGAGGATTCGGCCATCGGCATCATCTGGTCGGTAGGTATGGCCATCGGCGTACTGTTCATGAGCCTGCGCCCGGGCTACACATCGGGCGACCTCTCGAATTTCCTGTTCGGCAGCATCGTAACGGTCACCCGCACCGATGTCCAGGCGCTCGCCGTTCTGACGCTCGTGGTAATTGTCGGCACGCTCCTTTGGCTGCGTCCGGTCATGTACGTCGCCTTCGACCGCGACTTCGCCCGCAGCCAGGGAATCCCGACCCGGCTGATCTCCTATACCATGTCGGCACTCATCGCCGTCACGATCGTACTCTCGATCCGCATCATGGGCATCGTGCTGCTGATCTCGCTGCTGACTATTCCCGTAACGATCGTCAATACGTTCACCAAATCCTTCCGCACGCTCGCACCGGCCGCCGCAGCCGTCGCCGTCGCGGGGAACCTCGCGGGACTCGCCCTGAGCTACAATTTCGAAGTTTCGCCCGGTGCGGCCATAATATTTACCCTGACCGTTACGCTTATTTTAGTAAAACTGCTAACTTTGCTCGTCAAAAAACGCCGCCGCGCCGATGAAAACCATCTATAAACTCGTTCTCAAGTCCTATCTGGGACCCATGGTGCTGACGTTCTTCATCATCATGTTCGTGCTGATGATGAATGTACTGTGGCGCTACATCGACGAGCTGGTCGGCAAAGGACTCGATCCCGGTACGATCATCGAACTGCTCTGCTACGCCACGATCAACATGATCCCGATGGCTCTGCCGCTCGCCACGCTGCTGGCGGCCATTATGACCATGGGTAATCTGGGCGAAAACTACGAGCTGCTCGCTATGAAGTCGGCGGGGATGTCGCTGCCTAAGATCATGAGGCCGCTGCTCGTGGTCGTAAGTATATTGGCTGTCGGCAGTTTCTTCATCGCCAACAACTTAGTGCCATACGCCAACAAAAAATTTTTCCGTACGATATACGACATTCGCCAGATGAACCAGACCCTCGAGTTTCAGGACGGGCTCTTCTTCAACGGCATCGACGGCATGAGCATCCGCGTCGGACACCAGAATCAGGAAACAGGGCTGCTGACCGACGTGTTGATTTACGACAACCGCAACGCATCGGGCAATATGACCACGACCGTCGCCGATTCGGGCTATATCCGGCTCTCGGACGACAAGCGCTTTCTGGAGATCACGCTCTTCAACGGCGAACGCTACGAACAGACCCGAAATTCGAGTCAGTGGTACAACAAAAGTTCCCTGCAACGCAATAAATTCGAGCTTCAGAAAGCCAATATTTCCATTTCGGGATTCGAAATGCAGCGCACGGATGCCGATCTGTTCAACAACGCCCAGACCAAAAACATCTCCGAGCTGCAATACGAAATCGACACGCTGACACAGCAGGTCAATTCGGCGACGACCCGATCCTATGACCCGTTGCTCAAGGAGCGTATCTTCGTGCGGGATACGACCGTCATAACCGACCGAAACGATTCGGTGGTCGTAGAAAAACGGGATTTCAGGCCGATGGATGCCCTCGACTCCCTGGCGACTCTCGACCTGCGCTCCAAGGACCGAATCTGGAGCCAGGCCGTTTCGGCCGCACGCAACTCCCGGTCTATGTTCTCGTTCGACGAATCGCAGGCCAAAAATGCGCTCAACCAGCTCTACCGCAGCAAGGTCGAATGGCACAAGAAATTGGCGCTTCCGGTGACGATCATCATCTTCTTCCTGATCGGAGCACCACTGGGCGCTATCGTCCGCAGAGGCGGTCTGGGTATGCCGATCGTAATCTCGGTCATCTTCTTCGTCATCTACTACATTATCAGCAGTTCGGGCGAAAAGATGGCCAAAGAGGGTACATGGGAGGCATTCTACGGCACGTGGCTCTCGGCCTTCGTACTGGCGCCCGTCGCCATCTACCTCACATACAAGGCCACGAACGACTCGGGGCTGCTCGACGTGGATTGGTACGTCGTAAAATTCAAGAAAATCAAGGAGAAGATCTCCGGGATATTCGCACGTTTCGCACATAAAAACAAAAAATAAAATAGACCATGAAAAACGAAAAAGTACTGAATACGATAGAAGAAGCCATCGAGGATTTCCGCCAGGGAAAAATCGTCATCGTCGTCGATGACGAAGACCGGGAAAACGAAGGCGACTTCATCATAGCAGCCGAGAAGGTGACGCCCGAAATCGTCAATTTCATGCTCAAGAACGGTCGCGGTGTGTTGTGTGCCCCGCTTTCCGAAGAGCGCTGCGCACAGCTCGAACTCAACATGATGGAGCCGAACAACACCTCGCTGCTCGGCACGCCGTTCACCGTGACGGTCGATCTGTTGGGCGAAGGCTGCACTACGGGCGTTTCGATCCACGACCGCGCGGCGACCCTGCGGGCACTGGCCGACCCGAAGACCAAACCCTCCGACCTGGGGCGTCCGGGGCACATCAACCCGCTCCGAGCCCGTCAGAAAGGCGTTCTGCGCCGTCCGGGACATACCGAAGCCGCCGTGGACCTGGCTCGACTGGCCGGACTGCAACCCGCCGGAGCACTGATCGAGATCATGAACGAAGACGGTTCGATGGCCCGCCTGCCGCAACTGCTCGAAGTGGCGGAGAAATACGGCCTGAAGATCATTTCGATCGCCGACCTGATCGCCTACCGCCTGCGCAACGAATCGATCGTAGAACGCGGTGAAACGGCCGAGATGCCGACCGAATACGGCATGTTCAAAATCACCGTGTTCCGTCAGAAGAGCAACGGGCTGGAACACATGGTACTGACCAAGGGCGAATGGACCGAAGACGAGCCGGTACTGCTCCGCGTGCACTCCTCGTGCGCCACGGGCGACATCCTGGGATCGTGCCGCTGCGACTGCGGCGCGCAGCTCCACGAAGCGATGCGCATGATCGAGAAGGAGGGCAAAGGCGCCATCGTTTATCTCAGCCAGGAAGGACGCGGCATCGGACTCTTCAACAAGATCGCAGCCTACAAACTCCAGGACGAAGGACTGGACACGGTGGATGCCAACGTACGCCTGGGCTTCGGCGTCGATGAGCGCGACTACGGCGTGGGCGCCAGCATCATCCGCGAAATGGGGATCAAACACATGCGCCTGATGACCAACAATCCGCTCAAAAGAGTAGGGTTGGAGGGTTACGGCCTGAAGATCGACGAGATCGTACCGATCGTCATCGCCCCCAACAAGTACAACGAACGCTACCTCGAAACCAAACAGGAGCGCATGCACCACAAACTCAACCTCTGCAAACATTAAAATACTAAAGATATTACCGGAGAATCGTCCGAAGGGATTTTCCCGGTTTTGCCACAGTCCGAAATCCTTGTCCGCAAGGCATGAACGGAACGGATGGCAGAACCGCGAATGGAACCGCCGGACAGCCGGAAGCGAATTTCCGGACAGCAATATTTCAACGAAAATGAACGCCAAGGATTTGCGAATCGTCTTCATGGGTACGCCCGAATTCGCCGTGCCGTCGCTGCGTGCACTGGTGCGCAGCGGCTACAACGTCGTCGGGGTCGTCACTACTCCGGACAAACCGGCGGGACGCGGACAGAAATTGCATGAAAGCGACGTAAAGATCGCGGCCCGAGAACTCGGATTGCCGATTCTGCAACCGGAGAAGTTGCGCGATCCGGCTTTCGTAAGTGCGATGGAGGAGCTTCGGCCCGACCTGGGAATCGTAATTGCCTTCCGGATGCTGCCGGAGGTCGTCTGGGCGATGCCCCGACTCGGCACCTTCAACCTGCATGCGTCGCTGCTACCGCAATACAGGGGTGCGGCACCGATCAACTGGGCGATCATCAACGGAGAATCCAAAACGGGCGTCACCACGTTCCTATTGAATCACGAAATCGACAAGGGAGCGATTTTAGGCCAAGTGGAAATGCCGATTCAGCCGGAAGATAACGTGGGAACTCTTTATGACAGGCTAATGACCGTCGGAGCCGATCTGGTCGTACAGACCGTCGAACGGATCGCTGCCGGGGAGATCACCCCTGTCGTACAGCCCGACGAAGACGCATCGCTGCGGCCGGCGCCCAAAATCTTCAAAAACGACTGCCTGATCGACTGGACTCAATCCGGAAAACGCATCATCGACTTCATTCGCGGGCTGTCGCCCTATCCGGCAGCCTGGACCCGGCTGCTGCGAGAGGAACAGGAAGCGAATTCGGCCAAGATTTTCGAAGCGCGCTTCGAAACCGGTGGTCCGGAAGCTCCATGCGGCACGATCGATACCGACAACCGCAAATACCTGCGGATCCGATGTGCGGACGGTTGGATCGACGTCCTCTCGCTGCAATTATCCGGCAAGAAACGCATGGCAACGCAAGAGCTGCTTCTCGGATTCCGAGATGCAAACTCCTACGTCTGTCGATAAAACGCCATCTGCAATCGGAATAACGAGGAAATCCGAAGAGGATTTTTAGACAGGAAGCATCGAAACCCGGTCGAACGCCCGGCAACAAAGCAATGAATAAACCGAAACGATAAATAAAAATAAGCCGTAAAAATCGCATAATGCTCAATCGGTTTACTATATTTGTAATCGGAACATAAAACCATTTTGCCTATGAGAAAATAACAGCACTTCTATTCTTCAGTACAATATGTCATGCCGTCCGATAGGATACGGGTATGACAATACATATAAAAAGCGTTAGCTTTATTTCTTGCTTTCTGAAACTTCGCAACTTTCAAAAAGTCTGACAAGAGTAAAGTGTAAACGCTCACGTTCAACGTGGGCTTTACTCTTATTTGTCAGACAAGGTATTGCGAAGACCTCAGAAAGCAAATAAAAAGTTTAGCCTGCGTTTTTTATATACCTGTCAAACAACACCATTCATTATTCAACTCAAAAGAAAATTTCCTATGAAACGCCTGATTTTCATAATTGCTTCAATACTCCTCGGACAAACTGTCTGCGCACAAGACATCATCCAGAAAAAAGATGCGACGGAGATCCAAGCTAAAGTGCTGAAAATAACCGACACGGAAATCGAATACCAAAGATGGGACAATCCGGACGGCCCGATCTATACGATTCCCGCAGAGGATGTCTTCACCATCACCTATCAAAACGGCTCGAAAGAGGTCATCTCGCATTTCGATTCCTCCCGGCGATCGGCTGCCGACAAACAACAATTCGGCAAATTACCTCGTTACCAGGGAGAAGTTGCCTTCGCATACGGTTCGGCCGTAAGCGAAGGAATGCAAGATCTATTTCCCCGCATCGTATTCGAAACGGTACACGGCGTGCGGATAAATCCGTATCTATTCGCCGGTGTCGGCTTGGGAATCAATTATTTCTACAAAGACATCTATTTCTCCAACGGTTGGAACATATACGAATTGGGCAATAGCGGAACCGTCCTCCCCGTATTTGCGAATGTGAAAGGTTATCTGCCCGTTTCACGTAAAGCGGCCCTCAATCTGTCGTGGGACCTCGGAGCTGCAATAGGTATAGGCGGTTACTTCAACGAGGGCACCGAATTTTACACATCCATCGGCCCCGGCGTCACGTTCGGCCGTCAGAGCGGCGGGGGGCGAGGCGATTTCAGCATCCGCTTCCAGCACATGGGAGAAGGATTGAATGCCATCCTATTCCGCATCGGAATCGGATTCTAAAATACGTCCGGCAAATTTTCAAACACGGCACAAGCCGCCTGTTCGAAATTATCGGCGAATCCAAACCGAAGAGGCTGTCTGCCAGTTGCAGACAGCCTCTTCACATCATCCCCGACATTCCATCGACCTTGGAGCAACAGGATCTCCAAGTATTCGATCTCTTTTTCCGGTCATTCGCGGGCGAATCCTTTCGGGCCGGATTTCGAGCGATACAAAACACTCCAAAAACACCGGCTCGATCGGGAAGCGGATTATGCCTCTTTTCCCTCTTCCGCCGCGACCGATTGCGCCAGCTCCGAAAGAATACGGACATGCACCCGCTCGTCGGAAACAATCTTATTGAGAAGCTGGATAGCTACTGCGGCCGACTGTGTCAGCTTTTCGGGATTGTTTTTTCGGATACGCTCGATCAACTGCTGATAGGCGGCAATCGTATCTTTTTCGGCCTGGATATTGACCCGAACAGCCTCGGCAGCCGATTCATATTCGACCGTAACCGCCGAACTCGAATACTTCGGAGTATTCACGCGCCCGCCCAGTTGTCCGATAAAATCGCCCAAACGGTCGAAATGCTTCATTTCGACGAAAGCGATCCCCAGGAATGTTTCGCCAATGTTTTCGAAGAGCATCCGCTGTTGGGTGTATTGAATGATAGCCGTCAGTTCCGAGGTAGGAATAGCGCCGTAGTAGGCGTCATAGAACCACTCGGGTTCCACGCCGTCGTTCGGCCGAGCCTTCTCCGCTTCGGGATAATCCAACGTATTATCGACGAAACGCATCGATTCGATCATCGCATTGGCCATCGTTTCTACATTATCGAGCGTAGCCGGATTGTGTTTTATGAACTCTTTCATCGCTTGTTTAATTTATGGCAATCATATCTCTCGAAGTTTCTCTTCGGATTTTCGAATCCGACGGTCGTACCGTTAGCGGCCTATGATTACACGGGGCACGTCCGCATAGGAAATCAAGCCGTACATCGGTCGTCGAACCCGAAAAATCCGGATGTCGAAACCCCGAAGATGCGATCACCCGATTTATCACTACTTACCCATCAGAACCTCGTCGATAATTCGCTTCAGGTCGCTCTTCGGGCGACCGCCGGTCATCATCTGCGGCATCCCGCTCAGCGGGATGAACAGCAGGGTAGGCACCGACCGTACGCCGAACACCGCAGCGAGTTCCTGTTCCTGATCGATATCGACCTTATAAAAATCGATCCGGTCCTTATACTGGTAATCGGCCGCCAGCTCGTTGAGCACAGGGGCCAATGCCTTGCAGGGACCGCACCAGGTCGCGAAAAAATCGATCACGGCGGGACGCTCGCCCAGGAATTTCCATTCGCCCTTCGATTTTTCGATATCGGCGACCTTGGTCGTGAACTCCTGCTTATTCAGTTGTTTTACAGTTTCCATAGTATTGCTTGTTTAATGTTTTATAACCCAGCGCAAACATAGTGCCGCAAGCGATAAAAAAAGAGCGTCCGGCTTATGGCCGGACGCTCCGATAGAATATCTCGAACGACTAACGCACCTTACGGATGATTTCCGCACCGTGATTGATAGCCTTCTCGTTTTCAGGCAGCATCTTCCAAGCACGCTCCGGCAGGGATTTTTTCAGTCCCACCATTACGTTCTCCATCTTAACGACGGGGCATACTTTCAGATAACCGCCCAGGATCATCGTATTGAACAACTTGGACTGTCCCAAACGAGCCGACTCGGCCGTAGCGTCGATCGTATAGATGCTGATATCCGTACGGCTCGGGTGACGCGTGATACCATTGGTGTCATAGATCAGCGTACCGCCCGGACGAACCATCGATTCGAACTTGTCCATCGACTGCTGGTTCAGGATAATAGCCGTATCGAACTCATGAGCGATCGGCGACGAAATGGGTTTGTCCGAAAGGATAACCGTCACGTTGGCCGTACCGCCACGCATTTCAGGACCGTAAGAGGGCATCCAGGTAACTTCGAAATCCTGCATTACGCCCGAGTAAGCCAAAATCTTACCCATCGAGAGGACACCCTGTCCACCGAAGCCTGCAATAATTAAAGTCTCTTTCATATTCTTTGTCCTCTTACTTCTTGGTTAAGTCCTTGATATCGCCCAGTTGATAGAAGGGCAGCATGTTCTCTTCGAGCCACTTGTTCGAAGCCACCGGAGAGAGTTTCCAACCGCTGTTGCAGGTCGAAACGACCTCTACGAGCGAGAAACCGTTGCCGGCCATCGCATTCTCGAACGCCTTGCGGATCGCCTTCTTGCACTTGCGGACATTCGCCGGATTGTGCACGCTCTGGCGCGTCAGGTAAGTCACACCGTCCAGATGAGCCAGCATCTCGGAGATCTTGTAAGGATAACCGTTCAGACGGGGATCGCGGCCGTAAGGGGTCGTCGCAGTCTTCATACCCAGCAGGGTAGTCGGAGCCATCTGACCGCCGGTCATACCGTAGATCGCATTGTTGATATAGATAGCAACGATGCTCTCGCCACGCGCAGCAGCGTGAATCGTTTCGCCCGTACCGATTGCGGACAAGTCGCCGTCGCCCTGATACGTGAACACCATGCTCTCGGGACGAACGCGCTTCACGGCCGTAGCCACGGCGCAAGCACGGCCGTGTGCAGCCTGAATCCAGTCCACGTCAATATATTTATAGGCAAATACCGAACAGCCCACCGGCGAAACGGCGATCGTGTTACCCTCGAGCCCCATCTCTTCAATAACCTCGGCAACCAGCTTGTGAACCGTACCGTGGCTGCAACCCGGGCAGTAGTGCATCACGTTGTCCGTGATGAGTTTCGGCTTGCCGAATACCAGGTTTTCCTGTTTGATTTCTACTACTTCTGCCATAGTCTTACTTTTTATTAATCAGTTTCTCTTTGAGTGCAACCAACACCTCGTCCGGAGCGAACAACATACCGCCCTGGCGGCCATAGTGCTCGACGGGAGCTGCACCGTTTACGGCGAGTCTAACATCCTCGACCATCTGGCCGGCATTGAGCTCGGCACTCAGGAAGCCTTTCACACCGCGTTTTGCCAAGTCGGCAATTACCTTGCTCGGGAAAGGATAAAGCGTGATCGGACGGAGCAGACCGACCTTCAGGCCTTCGGCACGAGCCAACTCGACGGTAGCCGAGCAGATACGGGCCGACGAACCGAACGCTACGATCACGTAATCCGCATCGTCGCAGTTGATAGCCTCGTAACGAACCTCGTTTTCCTCCAAAGCCTTGTATTTCGCCTGCAAACGCTGGTTGATCTTCTCCATCACCTCCGACTGAAGCTCGAGCGAAGTGATGATATTGCGCTCCTTGCGGTTGCCTTTGCCGCAAGCCGCCCACTCTTTGCACTCCTCGGCGATCTCCTCGTTGGTCTTACGGGGACGCTGCGGAGCCAGAACGACTTTCTCCATCATCTGACCGATCGCACCGTCGGCGAGGATCAGCGCAGGATTGCGATATTTGAATGCCAGGTCGAAACCGAGAGCCACGTGGTCGTGCATCTCCTGCACCGAGTTAGGAGCCAGGACAATCAGGTGGAAGTCACCGTGGGCACCGCCCTTGCAAGCCTGGAAATAGTCGCCCTGCGAAGGCTGGATCGTACCCAGACCCGGGCCGCCGCGCTGACAGTTCACGATAAGACAAGGCAGTTCCGCACCTGCCATATAGCTGAGCGTTTCGCTCATCAGACTGATACCGGGGCTCGAAGACGAAGTCATCACACGTTTACCGGTCGAAGCAGCACCATAAACCATATTGGCGGATGCAACCTCCGACTCTGCCTGCAGCACGACCATACCGGTCGTTTCCCAGGGTTTCTCCTCCATAAGCGTCTCCATAACCTCCGACTGCGGAGTGATAGGGTAGCCGAAGTAGCCGTCGCAACCGTAGCGAATCGCAGCATGAGCGATCACTTCGTTGCCTTTCATCAATTTTACTTCTTTCTCTGCCATAGTTTATTCAAATTTTTGACGATAAACCGTGATGCAACTGTCCGGACAGATAATCGCGCAGGACGCACATCCTGTGCAGGCATCCGGATTAGCCATCTGAGCCACGGGGTAACCTTTGCTGTTTACCTCGGCCGATAAATGCAGCACATCGCAGGGACACGAAGCCACGCAGACTCCGCAACCCTTGCAGCGCTCCTTATCGACGAGGATTGTTCCTTTAATTTTTGCCATAAGACATCCATTTATTATAAGTTGCTTACAAATGTACGCATTTTTTACGGTTTGAGATAACATTTCGTAATAAAATTTCACCTAACGCTTAAAATATATTCAAAAACATTCTGTTTCGGACAGATAACACACCGCCACGCAGCAAACAAACCGGGCGGAAAATTTCTTTTTCAAGGAATTTATACCTAAATTTATTGTGAAGTATTAACCTTAAAATCCTCAATGCGTATGAAAGACAACAAATTTTTCTCGTTTTTCGAACCGGTACTCAAGTATATCGACACCGGTAAGTTTTTCCGCGAACCCTTCCGCTGGCTGTATGCGATCCTGGCGATCCTCAACCTGCTGACACCCATCGTACTGCTGGTAATGGCCATTAACAACGACCTGTTTCGGTACGGCGGAGGCCGGATGATCGCCGCGTTTATTCTGGTCTGGCTCGTGATCGCCTTCGTTTCCTGGCTCGGTTTTCAAATCTGGTGGAACCGCCGCGAAAAAGTATATGCGGCAGCGACAGCGCATGACGATTTCGTCGCCATTCCCGTATTCTAGCACTTCATCCAGACTTTCGGGGAATGGGCAGGTATGTTCGTCGGTATCGGCGGAGCACTGCTCACCCTGATCGCCGCAATATTCCTGAATGGCGACGCCTCCATGCTTCGCATGATGGGTACGGGAGCATTCTTCGGCAGCGGTTCGCTCATTTACATCGTCCTCAATCCGATCTACGGCTTCATAATCGTCGTGGTGACTCGCGCAGCAGCCGAAACGTTCCGTGCATTGGCAGCTATCGCCAACAACACAAAAAAAAGCTGATCACGCTCTGCTGCGAGGGCGGTACTTTCCACCGCCCGCACCATTTTCGACGGTCGCATATTCGTAGCTCGCAGTTGCATCTGCAATTCCGAACTGCCCCTAAAGAACCAGGGACGCGACCGCTCCCGGTGAAATACAGGAAAGCATATAATTACAAAAGAGAAAGGAGAATCTGTTCAAGATTCTCCTTTCTCTTTTGAATCCCTTACGGGACACTATTTCTCCTCGAAAGTATGGATCACCACACCCGAACGGAGTTTCGGCTCGAACCAGGTGGTCTTCGGAGGCATGATGTTGCCCGTATCGGCAATGTCGATGAGCTGCTGCATGGAAACAGGGTAGAGTGCGAAAGCCGCCTTCATCTCGCCGCTATCGACACGCTTCTTCAACTCTTCCAGGCCGCGAATACCGCCGACGAAATCGATCCGTTTCGACGTCCGCAGATCCTTGATGTCGAGCAACTGGTCGAGTACCAGGTTCGACAGCACGGTTACGTCCAGCACTCCGATCGGATCGTTGTCATCGTACGTACCCGGCTTCGCCGTGAGGCTATACCACTGACCGTCGAGGTAGAGCGAAAAGTTGTGCAACTTCGAAGGGTGGTAGATCTCCTTGCCCTTGGGTTCCACGGTGAAATTCTTCTCCAGCGCCTTGAGGAACTGCTCGGTAGTCATCCCGTTCAGGTCTTTCACCACGCGGTTGTAGTCGATGATGCGAAGCTGGCTCGCAGGGAACGTAACGGCCAGGAAATAGCAGTATTCCTCGTTGCCGGTATGGTTGGGGTTGCTCTCCTGACGCTTCTTGCCCACACGGGCAGCGGCAGCGGTACGATGGTGTCCGTCAGCCACGTACAGAGCGGGAATACCTGCGAAAATCTCGGTGATACGGTCGTTGATCTTCTTGTCGCGGATCACCCAGAAATGGTGGCCGAAGCCTTCGGGAGCGGCCGTGAAATCGTAATCGGCCTTGTTGTTCTTCACGTAGTCGGCAACGATCTTGTTGATCTCGTCGTTGTCGGGATACGCGAAGAATACCGGCTCGAGGTTGGCCTGCTGAAGCTCGACGTGCTTCATGCGGTCCTCCTCTTTCTCGATGCGGGTCAGCTCGTGTTTCTTGATCTTGCCCGACCAGTAGTCCTCATAGTAGCAGCACATGGCCAGACCGTACTGGGTACGGCCATTCATCGTCTGGGCATAAATATAATAGTGCTCTTCGCCATCCTGCACCAGCCACTTGTTGTCGCGCCACTTCTTGAAGTTCTCGACCGCTTTCTTATACACCTTTTCGTCATGCTCGTCGGCAATCGGATCGAAGTCGATTTCCGGCTTGATGATGTGGAGCAGCGAGCGCTCGGTAGCCTCAGCCTTGGCCTCCTGCGAGTTCAGCACGTCGTAAGGACGCGACGAAACCTCGGCAGCCAGCTCCTTCGGAGGACGGATACCTGCGAACGGTTTGATTTTTACCATAATATTCTCTCTTTATCGTTTGAAAATAAGGGGATATTTTTATTATTTGTTCACCTGGAAGCGGGTATTGCCGGTCTTGAAGAAATCGACGATCTGGTTTGCAGCGGCCAAACCTGCGTTGATGTTCGCCTCCGCAGTTTCAGCACCCATCTTCTTGGGAGTAGCGAAGAAGCGCTTACCGAATTTCTCACTCATCTCGGCGGCAGCCTCGGGAGCGATGTCGGTGATATATTTCAGATCTTCGCGCTCGGTCATCGCCTGGATCACCCCTGCCTCGTCGATCACCTCCTTGCGGGCGGTATTCACCAAGGTAGCGCCTTTGGGCATCGAAGTCATCAGCTTGTGGCCGATTGATTTCTTGGTTTGCTCGGTAGCGGGAATATGCAGCGACAGGTAGTCGGCCTGTGCATAAAGCTCCTCGATGCTGTCCACCTTCTTCACGCCGTCAGCCTCGAATACCTTTGCATCGGTGATGAAAGGATCGAAAGCGATCACATTCATACCCAGCGCCTTGCCCTTACGACCGACGAGCTTGCCGACGTTGCCGTAAGCATGGATCGCCAGCGTCTTGCCTTTCAGCTCGCTGCCGGTACCCGGTGTGAACTGGTTGCGGGCCATGAAGACCATCATACCGAGCGCCAGTTCAGCCACGGCGTTCGAATTCTGACCCGGAGTATTCATCACCACGATACCTTTAGCCGTTGCGGCAGCCAAGTCCACATTGTCGTAACCGGCACCCGCACGAACGACGATCTTGAGATTCTTGGCAGCTTCGATCACCTCGGCAGTCACTTTATCGCTGCGGATAATCAGGGCGTTGGCATCGGCAACGGCTGCGAGCAGCTGGGCCTTGTCCGTATATTTCTCCAGAAGGGCTACTTCGTAACCGGCATCCGTAATGATCTTCTTAATTCCATCAACAGCCTTCTTTGCGAAAGGCTTCTCGGTTGCAATTAAAACTTTCATATCGTTGAATTTTATTTTTCGCTCCCCATGCCCGGCAGGGGAGGTAGTCCCATCCTCTTTCCGTTCATCGAAAACGTCCATTAATGTATAAAAATCTATGGCGCCGTCCTCCTTACGTTTCGGCGTAAAAGTAAAGAACTGCGCCATAGATCAAATCCGGTTAATTATTTCTTGTGGTTCTTCTCGAACTCCTGCATGCAGGCAACCAGCGCATCCACGCTCTCCTGCGGACATGCGTTGTAGATCGAAGCGCGGAAACCGCCCACCGAACGGTGACCCTTGATGCCGACCATGCCCTTCTCCTTGGCGAAAGCCATGAATTCAGCCTCCAGATCCTCGTGGCCCGGAGCCATCACGAAGCAGACGTTCATCATGGAACGGTCTTCCTTCACGGCCGTACCGACGAACATCGAGTTGCGGTCGATCTCGTTGTACAGCGTCTCGGCCTTCTTCTTGTTGATCTTATACATGGCCTCGACACCGCCCTGTGCCTTCACCCACTTCAGGGTTTCGTGCATTACGAAAATCGGGAGTACGGGAGGCGTGTTGAACATCGAGTGGTTGCGAGCCTCTTCGGGATAGTGCGTAGCGTAATTGACCATCGTCTGCAACGGACGCTCCGAGCTGCCGATCAGATCCTTGCGGATGATGACGAACGTCACGCCGGCAGGACCTACGTTCTTCTGCGCACCGCCGTAGATCATACCGTACTTCTTCACATCGACCGGACGGCTCATGATATCCGACGACATATCGGCAACGAGCGTGATAGGAGAATCGATATCCTCGTGGATCTCCGTACCGTAGATGGTGTTGTTGGTCGTAATGTGGAAATAATCCGCATCGGTCGGGATTTTGTAACCTTTCGGAATATAGGTATAGTTCTTATCCTCGGAAGAAGCGACGATCTCCACTTCGCCGTAGAACTTAGCCTCCTTAGCAGCCTTCTTCGCCCAAACACCGGTCTGGAGGTAGGCAGCTTTCTTTTTCAGCAGGTTCGCCGGAACCTCGAAGAACTGAGTCGAAGCACCGCCGCCCAGGAACATTACGGCATAGTCGTCGGGAATATTCAGCAGGTCGCGCCACAACTGCTCGGTTTCGGCCATGATACGCTCCCAACCCGGAGTACGGTGGGAAATCTCCAGCAGGCCGATGCCTGTGTTGTCGAAATCACGGATAGCCTCAATGGCAGATTCTACCGCCTCTCTGGGCAATACGCAGGGTCCTGCGTTGAAATTGTGCTTTTTCATAAAACTTTAACAATGATTAAATTATAGCTATTATTTCAGGTATTCTTCAAAATTGCACACAAATATAGGAATTATTTCACCAATCCGCCAAGGAAACCCGATAAATTTTCCCTGCACCGGAAAAGGGAGCGCAACAAGGCCGGAATTAAATTGTTTTTACTAAATTTGCACGAATTTAACCTTCGACGAAACCGACATGATAAAATCCATGACGGGCTTCGGCAAAGCCGAAGTCGCAATCCCCGATAAAAAAATAACGGTCGAGATACGCACGCTGAACTCCAAGCAGTTGGACCTCGCCGTCAAACTGCCTTCGGCCTACCGGCCCCTGGAATACGAAATCCGGGCTCTGGCGGCGAAAGCTCTCCAGCGCGGTAAAGCCGATCTTTACATATCCGTAGAATCGACCGCCCGGCAGACGCGTGCCTGCATCGACGAAGAGCTGTTCCACTTATATTATAACCAACTGCTGAAAATCTGTCGGGAACAACCGGAAATCGGCACACCGGGCAGCGCGGAGAACAATGCTCTCATCCAGTCGATCCTGCGCCTGCCGGACGTGGTATGCTCGCAGGAGGAAACTGTCGGCGACCGGGAACATGAAGCCGTAATGGAAGCGGTAGAGCAGGCGCTCGCCCATCTGGACGAGTTCCGCACGCAGGAGGGAGCAATTCTGATCGCCGATCTTTTGAAGCGCATCGACCGGATCGAAGCGTACAAACAGGAGGTCATTCCTTTCGAAAAAGCCCGCACGGAAGCCATCCGCGCCCGCATCCGGGAGAGTTTGGCGCAGTTGCAGACCGAGGTAGATAACAACCGCCTGGAACAGGAGATGATCTTCTACATCGAGAAACTCGACATCACCGAAGAGAAGGTCCGGCTCACCAATCACTGCAACTATTTCCGGGAGGTTGCGGCCTCCGAGGAGTGCGCGGGCCGCAAGCTGGGCTTCATCGCTCAGGAGATGGGCCGCGAGATCAACACGATGGGTTCCAAAGCCAACAACTCCGAGATACAGATCCTCGTGGTCAAGATGAAGGACGAACTGGAGAAGATCAAGGAGCAGGTTCTCAACATCCTATAATCGACGGCAGACGATGGGCAAGTTAGTGATATTCTCCGCTCCGAGCGGTTCGGGCAAGACCACGATCGTACGGGAGCTGCTCCAGCGATTCCCCCGGTTGGAATTTTCCGTTTCAGCCACCAGCCGGGCACCGCGCGGAAAGGAACGGAACGGCGTGGACTATTTCTTCCTCTCCCCCGATGAGTTCCGCCAGGCCGTGCAGGAAGATAAATTCGTCGAATGGGAGGAAGTTTACAGCGGGACCTGCTACGGGACCCTGCGCAGCGAGATGGAGCGGATCTGGCAAAAAGGCAACGTAATCGTTTTCGACGTGGACGTGATCGGAGGACTCAACCTCAAACGTATCTTCAGCGATCGGGCCTGCGCGATCTTCATCATGCCTCCCTCCATCGAAACTCTGCGCGAGCGGCTCGTCAAGCGGGGCACCGATTCTCCCGAAACCATCGAATGCAGAGTAGCCAAGGCGGAGTTCGAACTCACCAAAGCTCCCGAATTCGACCATGTGGTCATCAACGACGACCTTGCCCAGGCCATCGAGGAGGCGACCCGCATCCTCTCGGATTTTCTCGCCCGATAGGATACCTGCAGGTAAAACGCGCTCAAAATCCGACGGATATGACTCCGAACCTGTTCCGGTGCTCTTCGCGGATCATTCCCGGCCCGGCCGGAACCGAACGAAAAAAATAAACGACAAAACAAACAATACCGTGAAACACGTAATGCTCTACTTCGGGTCCTTCAATCCGATCCACAAGGGCCACATCGCGCTGGCCGAATATGCGATCGAAAAAGGACTCTGCGACGAAGTCGTACTGGTGGTTTCTCCGCAAAACCCGCTCAAGCCCGCCGGACAGCAGGCTCCGGAGCTGGATCGCTTCTCGATGGCGGAAACCGCATGCGCCGCATCGAAATATCCCGACAAGATCAAACCGTCGGTCATCGAATTCATGCTCGACAAACCGTCGTACACGATCCACACCCTGCGTCACCTGACGGAGAACTACGGTACGCAGATGCGATTCTCGATCCTGATGGGCGACGACCTTGTGCCGCAACTGCCCGAATGGAAACAGTACCGCGAAATCATCGACAACTATCCGATCTTCGTCTATCCCCGTACCGGACAGCCGCTGCCCGACCTCGGAGGACGAATCACCCTCCTCGAAGGCGCACCGCTGTATCCGTACTCGTCGAGCGAGATCCGCGAGCGGCTCGGTCGCGGCGAAGATGTCGGCAACATGCTCCCCGAAGGGGTGATGCAATACATCCGGGAAAAAGACCTGTGGAGTCCGGCCAGCTACATCGCATCGCTGACCACACGCCTCGAAGCTACTCCCGACGACGCCTCCCTCTACGTCGAACGCGGTCAGTGGCACTACCGTCGCAACGAATGGGGCGAAGCCCTCAACGACTTCAACCGGGCGTTGCAAATCGATCCCGACCACCGGGAGGCCCGACAATTCGTGGAGATGACTTATGAAATTCTTTCGTTCCGGCATACGGACATTTACAACCCCTGATATGAAACGACTCAACATCGCCCTGATGGCGGGCGGCGACTCCTCGGAACGGGAGATCGCGCTCCAGAGCGCCGCACAGATCGCATCGGCGCTCGATCCTGCGAAATACGACATAACCCTCATCGACCTGCACGGCCGCGACTGGCACTACACGTCGCCCGACGGACGGCAATGGCAGGTCGATAAAAACGACTTCTCGATCACCATCGACGGCGACCGCAAAACTTTCGACTACGCCCTGATCCTGATTCACGGCACACCGGGCGAGAACGGCCGTCTGCAAGGTTACCTCGACATGATGGAGATTCCGTACTCCTCCTGTTCGATGACCTCGTCGGTGGTCACCTTCGACAAAATCACGACCAAACGTACCGTAGCCGAATTCGGGATTCCGCTGGCCCGGGGCTTTTTCTTCAGCCGCGACAGTCGGATCGATCCGAAGGAGATCGTCCGCACGCTCGGCCTTCCCGTATTCGTAAAACCCAATGCCAGCGGCAGTTCGTTCGGCGTAACTAAAGTAAAGAGCGAGGCGGATATCTTGCCCGCCGTCGCCGAAGCTTTCACCGAGAGCGACGAAATCCTGATCGAGGAGTGCATCCGGGGTCGGGAGATGGGATGCGGCATGCTGATCGCCAAAGGCAGGGAGTACATCTTCCCGATCACGGAGATCGTTTCCAAGAAAGAGTTCTTCGATTACGAAGCCAAATACACCGCCGGCTGCTCGGACGAGATCACCCCGGCGGACATCGCGCCCGAAATCAAGGCCGAACTCAACCGCCTGACGGCGCTGGCCTACAAAGCCTGCCGCTGCCGGGGCGTGGTGCGCGTGGATTTCATCGTCACGCCCGAGGGCAAGCCTTACCTGATCGAAATCAATTCGATTCCCGGCATGAGCGGCGGCAGCATCGTCCCCAAACAGGTACGCGAAGCCGGCATGACGCTCGGGGAACTGTACGACCTGATTATCGAAGACACTTATGATCGAGATAGACGATAAGATCGTCAGCGCCGACCTGCTGCGCGAATATTTCGCCTGCGACCTGGCGGCCTGCAAGGGTATCTGCTGCGTGGAAGGCAACGCGGGCGCACCGCTCGAAATGGACGAAGTCGATACGCTCGAAGAGGAATATCCCAACTATAAGCCCTACATGACGCCCGAAGGCATCCGGGCCGTCGAAGCGCAGGGATTTATGGTCGTGGACGAAGACGGGGACTACACCACGCCGCTGGTGGACGACGCCGAATGCGCCTATGCCTATACGGAAGAGGGGATCACCTTCTGCGCCATAGAAAAGGCGTTCCGGGAGGGAAAAACGACTTTTCGCAAACCCATCTCCTGCCATCTCTATCCGATCCGCCTGATGAACTTCTCGAACGGCACGGTCGGACTCAACTACCACCGCTGGTCGATCTGCGAACCGGCACGCCAATGCGGAAAACGGCTCGGGATCCCGGTGTACAAGGCGCTTCGGGAGCCGATCATCCGTCGCTTCGGCGAAGAGTTCTACAAAGCGCTCGAAACTGCGGAACAACTGCTCAAGAATCAATAGAGAAACAACGACACGAAATGAAAAACCGACATATCATCGCTGCCGCCTTGCTGCTGCTCACCACGACGACAGCGGCACAGGACCGCCATACGGAGACGACCCCAGACACCGGTGAAAACCTGCAAACGACACCGAATGCCGAACAGCTCCGCCAACAGATCGAAACGCTGCAACGGCAGCTCGACCTGCTCGAAAAGGGGCGGGACACCCTGGCCGTAAAGAAACCCGCACTGCTTTCCGATCCCGTGGAACCCATCGCCAACATGAACGGAATCATCCCCCTGGACACGCTGCAAACGATCAACGAAGCGGTGAAAATCGTCATTTACAACGACAATTCGTGGAAATACGTCCGCGACAGAGAGTTTGTCAAGGACAGTTCGATCTACACCAAATACTGGGACACGGGCACGCTGTTCCCGTACAAGGAATATCCGCTGTCGGAGATGCCTGCATCGCTTGCGATCGATCTGGTGGATTCGCTCAAGTGCTATCATTATCCCCACAAGGGCAGCATCCGCTCCAAATACGGCATCCGCCATCGCCGGCGACATCAGGGAGTCGATATTCCGATTAAAACGGGCGATCCCGTTTATGCGACTTTCGACGGCCGGGTCCGCATCTCGGAGTACAACCGGGGCGGCTACGGCAACCTGATCATCGTGCGTCACGACAATGGTCTGGAAACCTACTACGGACACCTCTCCGAACGGCTCGTGCAGAGCGGCGAATGGGTCGAGGCAGGACAGATCATCGGCCTGGGCGGTTCGACGGGCCGCAGCACCGGCCCGCACCTGCATTTCGAAACCCGTTATTACGGACAGGCTTTCGACCCGGAGCGGCTGATCGACTTCGAATCGGGCATTCTACGACGTCAGACATTCCTGCTCAAGAAATCGTTCTTCGACATCCGGTCCAACGCCGGACAGGATTTCGACGACGAAGCGGAAGTGGAAAAGGCCGACAAAAAGGAGGCTGCGGAAAGAGCCGCCGTAACTTACCACACGATCAAGTCGGGCGATACGCTCGGCGCCCTCGCACGACGATACGGCACGACGGTATCGAAGCTCTGTTCGCTCAACGGTATCAAATCGACCACGATCCTGCGGCTCGGACGCAAGCTCCGGGTCCGCTAAACAAGCGGACGAGCCGGAACAGGGCGGGGTATGAAGCGGGGAAGCCCCGTACATCCCGCAGGACAGACTGCCGGCCGGATTTCTATGGCCCGCCTCCAAATTTCGGCAGAGTTTATACGTTCAAGTACCGCGACCGTTTTCCAGCCTATTTCAACAGCAGATTACGATCCCACGCCGACCCCGTTAATTCGTACGCCCCGAAGCACCCTCGAAAGAAATTTCGCGGAAAGGTCGAACCCATCGGACGGTAGCGGGGCTGTGGCAGGACATCGAAAGACACGTGTGCAGGGATTTTCCGCAAACGAACCTTTCCGTTTGCAGAATCTATCTATTATACTTAATTTAGAGCACAGAAACATCGCGGGAGAAGCGTAGCCCGCAATGTCGAACGCCTGTTTCAGCCCGTGAAAGGGGAAGTTTGCGGCACAATGGCCGCAAGCATTCCGGAAGAGGCGCGTGGAAAAGGATCGAAGGCATACCGTTGCAGGCGACGATCGTTCAACCTAAAACCTACCTAATTATGAAAGCACGTGTCTATTTATCGTTAGGAGCCTTGCTCCTGTTCTTGGCTCCGTTGAGTTGTTCCGACAAAGCGGAAAGTCCGGCACCGGAAACTCCGCCGGAAGAGCAACCCACGCCGGAGCCGGAGCCCGAAAAACCGGAGTTCGTGGATAAGGGATACACGATGGAAGAGAATATTGACGAAGAAGATCCAGACTGTTATTACACTTATTTCCGATGCAGCATATATACACCACTGATAATAAGGATCTTTCTTCTTAATCGGTACAATCTCTGTTTTGACAAATACACAGAATGTAGGGACAATGCAAACCGTTGTATTTCACAGCTTTGCATATACGTGTTGTACCGCCTTCTTTCAGTCCTTTTGTGGAATGTTCGCTATCAGATTCAACGTGTTGAACGATAGAGCATTTCCGCATGGATGTTACAGAACGCTTGTTGAATGCAAAAGTAGTGTTTTTCTTGGAATTTCTGCTGTTTGCGGTGGAATATTTCTAATTTGCTTGGAAAAATGTACTGATACTAGCTGTTCTCGTTTAATAAAATGCAATGCATGACAATTCATTCACTGTAAAAAGTGCGACCATGCTTGCTTATTCGCTTGAAAAAATGTATTTTTGCGTTTGGAAGAACAAGCTTATATTATGCTTAAAAGAAAAATAGAAACATATTTAGCCAAGTGGAAAAGCTCCGAGAATCGAAAACCTCTTGTAATAAAAGGTATACGTCAGTGTGGAAAGACATACATTGTCCAAAAATTCGCAGAGGAAAATTATGAGAGTGTGATTTACATGAACTTCATTCTTGAACCGGATAAGAAGTCTGCCTTTGCTGGTAATATAGATGTCGATACTATTATTCTCAACCTCTCAGCTTTGATTCCGGGTAGTCGTTTCATCAGCGGAAAAACTTGTATTATACTTGACGAGATTCAGGAATGTAAGGAAGCAAGGACAGCTTTGAAGTCATTCCATATAGACGGTCGCTTTGATGTTATTGCCACAGGCTCTCTTTTAGGGGTGAAAGGTTACGGCAAGAGTAAAAAGAAGAAGGACGAAGGGGAAGGGCAAGATTCCGTTCCCGTAGGGTATGAGACCGTGATTGATATGTACCCATTGGACTTTGAGGAGTTTTTATGGGCAAACGGAATTAGCGATGCGATTATTGAGTCTGTTAAATCATGCTTTGAGAATGAACAGACTGTTCCAGAGGGGATTCATAAAGCAATGATGGAACTCTTGTACAGATATGTCATTGTCGGAGGTCTGCCGGAAGTGGTGAATTGCTTCCTTGAAACGAAGAACATCGAACTTATATATAAGGTGCAGCGCAATCTTATTGCAGAATATGAAGAGGATATGGTGAAGTATGCGGATGATTCAGACAAACCCCATATTCGGGAATGTTTTGAATCCATACCGAAACAGTTGGCTAAGGAGAACAAAAAATTCCAGTATTCTGTAATTAAGAAAGGTGGACGGGCTTCACAATATATCGGTAGCATCCAATGGTTGGAGGATGCAGGGATAGTGCGTAGATGTTATAACACACAAATTACAGAACTGCCGTTAGAAGGCAATTCCATCAAAGAATGCTTTAAGGTATATACTACCGATATAGGTGTTCTTATGGCAATGCTCGACTATGGAACACAGGCAGATATTTTGAAAGGTAATCTTCTTGGATACAAAGGATCTATCTTTGAGAATCTAATGGCTGATTTCTTGTGCAAGTCCGGGCAAAAACTATACTACTTCCATAAGGACAGTGGACTTGAACTGGACTTCTTGGTAAGATTCAAAGGTGAATGCGTTATCCTTGAAGTCAAGGCAAAGTCTGGCAAGGCAAAAAGTATGACTACGGTTTTGAAGAACAAGGATGTGTATCATGTCAAGAGTGCAATCAAACTGGGACAATATAATGTAGGACGTGAGGGAGAGGTGCTAACCATTCCGCTATATATGGGATTTCTTGTTAAGGACAAGATTGAGGATGCTATCATTCCTGATGTGGATTTAAGTTTATTGACTACTATTTAATTTTATAGATTATGGCAAAGCAGATATTAGTTGGAATTAGAGAACAGAATTTGAATGAGGTAGCTCACTACCTTATGATATACTTTCCGTATGATGAGGAAATGAGTAGTTATACCGATGCATGGATGGGGGAACTATACGAAAACAAATACCCATTGGTATCTAAAGGAATGTGGTCGGGGATAATCAATTTGAAGACTCATAAACTTTTGAATTGGAAGCAGGAATACGGAAATCTGTATCTTCAAGCCAAAGTATGTGATAGTGGAACATATTTCTTGCTTGATAAAGACAAAAAAGTTATATGCAAAATAGCTGATTATGTACCTAATGGATTAATACCGAAAACAGATGATTGTGGTGATTATATCCGTTTAAGAATCAAGTATGACGGTACGATTGAGAATTGGCCTGAAGAACCAAGTTTTTCTGATTTTCTTGAAGATTCTGATACTGTTGAGAACATTGATACGAGTATTGAAGAAGAGTCCATACTTGATGCCAAAGTGGAGTTCACTTATAGCCAGCTTATGGCAAAATTGCTCCGCCTCCCTAAATTTTTACAGATGGAGATAGGAAAAGCATTAATAGCTAATGCGTCCGAAGGGTTTGAGGAGGAAGAAGATGATGAAGAATCTCTGTAATCTGGAGACGTTAAAATTGAGTTGTAAAACAAAGAGTGATAGATAATTATTGATTTCATAAATTGAAGATATTACGTTATGGATACATTAGGTCTTTCAAAAGTAACATCGTTGTTCATCCTAACTTTAATAGAAAGAGACGATGGACAAAAGAAACAAATTTTGGAGACGCCAACAAATGGCACGTGTATTTAAGGCTCGCATGATTCTTTATGCTGCTTACGGGCATTGTATCATCCGTGAGGATGGAAGCCATTATGAACATCCTCATTGGTTTGAGTTGGCAAAAGAAAAATGGGCGCAAGTTTACAAGACTACAGGAACTCCGTGCAGCTGTTGGATGTGTAGAGGTGTGGAATATGACCGTAAGGAGTACAAAAAAGAAACTCAATGGATTATTAGGGAATCAATAGAGTAACCTAAATGAACAGTAACTGAATCTATGTATTAATTGCATAGGTTCAGTTTTTATATGTAGCATATAGGCAAAATGGAATGTGGATTTTCTCAAGAAGTGATGTAGGATATGGAATTTATTTGCTAATTTTGCATTGATTTTGAAACAATATAAAAACTAACAATGCAGAGAAATAGAATGAACATATCATCAATAGTCACAATTTGGGGCAATAAATGCCTTGAATCTGTGTCGAGTGTTCATGTTTCCTGCATTGAACTTCGTATTGCAAATACTTTCCAACGAACATAGTAATAAGGTACATTTTATAGTGCTTTAAATTAGAATAGAAACAAAAGTAGTTGGAGAGTCCTTACCAAACTTTCCAACTATTTTTGTTTTATACCCATCTGTGGCAGTTGCCTTTATGATGCTCTTCTGTCGTTTCCGTCTGATGGGTACTGATAACTTGATTATTAACGTGCAGTGATGCACATAAATTGAGAAGAAATGAATTACAAATTTGATGGCAGCAAGGTGTTCTTTACATCTGATACCCATTTTTATCACGGAAATATCATTCGTTTCTGTAACAGACCGTTTAAGGATGTGGAAATGATGAATGAAACAATTATCTCCAATTGGAATAATACAGTTGGTCAGGATGATATTGTTTTTCACTTGGGTGATTTTTGTCTTGGCGGTTCAGCAGAATGGACTAAAATGCTTGACAGATTAAACGGAAAGATATATTTGATTATGGGTAACCATGATTTGAAAAATATACGCCAGGGTTACATTAACAGATTTGAACATGTAGTAATGCAGATGCACATAGAGGTCGGCAAGCAGAGGATATACTTGAACCATTATCCTTTTCTATGCTTTGACGGTGGATACAAAGATGTGTGGCAATTGTTTGGACACGTTCACACAAGGAAAAACAACACCGGAATTGACGCTGCTCGGCTTCAATATCTCTACCCAACGCAATACGATGTAGGAGTTGATAACAATAACTTTACACCTGTATCATTTGAACAGGTTAAGAAAATTGTAAACAAGCAAATAGAAAACGGAGGACAGTAATATGAAAATACAGTATATGAGCGACCTGCATTTGGAGTTCAGCGATAACAGCAGGTGGTTAAAACATAATGAATTACCTGTAACTGGGGAGATTTTGGTGCTTGCCGGAGATATATTTTACTTGAAAGACAAGGTTGCTCCTTTGACGAATTTCTGGAAATGGGTATCTGCCAATTATCGTCAAGTACTCATTGTCCCCGGAAACCACGAGTATTACAATTATTGCGATGTGATGGATAGGGGATTGCAATGGAAATGGATGTTTAAGGAAAATGTAGGGTATTATCAAAATCAAGTAGTGCGAATAGATGATACAGATTTCATCATGAGTACTTTATGGTCTCAAATTTCTCCTGCTGATGAATATTTCGTTTGGAAAGGTATGAATGATTTTCGTCAGATAATGTATCAAGGAAAATTGCTTCAAACGGAGGAGTTCAATAAGATGCACACTTTTTGTTTGGATTTTATCAAGCAAAGCCTAGCTGAAAGTACAGCAAAGCACATTGTGGTTGTAACACATCATCTTCCTACATTGGAAGTGGTTGCCAATCATCATAAAGGTTCTGTTCTAAACAGTGCATTTGCCACTGATTTGAATGGGTTTATATTTGACAACCATATAGATGCTTGGATTTACGGGCACTCACACACCAATATTAATACTGAAATAAATGGTACGAAGGTGGTCTGCAATCAGATGGGATATATCTTTCAAAATGAACATATAACCAATGGCTTTGACCCAAGTAAATGTTTTATCTTGTGATAGTTGATTGCTTATTATGTAATAATTCTTATGCCTCAATGTGTCATATCTGATTCATTGAGGCTTTTTGTTTATTCGATATTTTGTGTAATTGTATCAGGATAAAATGACAGATGTTTTTTTATCCAGTCTTGATTGTTTACGTTTTTGCGCATAATGCTCATCTATCATTTGGGTGACTTCATCCATTGAAATGAGTCCTTCTATATGTTTATGGGCTGTTTCGATGAGAAAATTTGATACACGTAGATTGTCAACCGCCTGTAACCCGATAGGTGCTCTCCATAACTTGGCTCTTTCCCGTTTTTCCAAATCTTTTTAAGTACATGACAAAAAATTGAAGACATCGAACTTTGGCATATAGAGCTGACGCATAAGCACGTTAGAGATTTCCTCCAACCCATACTTGACCAACGACTTAGCCTTTCGGCCATGCTTCAATATCTTTATTGCTTTAACATTTATATCCTTATGCTCACCAACGAGATACGCCCATACAAGTGCCAGACAAACCATCGCCGTCAGACGTGCGATGCGCTCAATGTCGCGCAGGTGCGTGTCTTCAATGTTAACCCCAGCGGTCTTCATAGCTCGGAAACAGGTTTCAATCTGCCAACGCTGTTTGTAGGTCGCAACCGCCAGTTCCAGTTTGTTGTAGCAGATGAGTATCTGAAGTTTCGGCACTCCATCGGAGTTCTTGAGAAGAGCTCCGGCTATATACACATATTCTCCCTTGAGCAGAAAAAGTTTATCATAAATGCGCTCCTGTCCAAGTTTAAGTCCATGGAAGAGATGCCAAGCTCTGACATCCTTGCACAATTTTGGATTTCTCAGCCCAAAATTCTGCTTGATACGAAGATAGTATCGGATATGCGTGTTGTTGAGATACTCCACCCATTCATTGCCTACGAACTCTCGGTCTGCCACAAAGGAGTCGATGCAGTCGGCTCCGAACAGACGTATGAATCTGTCAATAAGCCTTGTCCGTTCCATCTAGTTGGAATTGCCTCGTTTGTCAAGCATCGAAAACAGCAAAGGATAGGCAATTCCCTTATAAGTGATGCCGAGCATGAGGATGTTGATGTTTGCCTCACCGAATTTCCAGTTGGTACGGTCCATAGAAAGCACCAGCCCTTTCTTGACCGGAAGCAGCGCAAAAAAAACTTTGGCAATCAGATCAAGGTTAAGGGCATAACTTGCAAGAAACCGTTGCTGCCGTCTGAGATTGGAATCGCGTTTCACGGCGGTAGGCATGGCGGCAGCTATCTTGTGGAGGCTGACAGTCTGCACCACACACATAGCATGGAGTACAAAGGCCTGCAGTTTGATGCGGGCGAGATTCATTACGGAGCCAAGATGCTCTTGCATAATCGGGACGATTTGATTACCTTTACAGTAGTCCTTGGGAGTCGTGGTAACTTTCATGTAAAAAGCCGTCAAACTTTTCTTTAAACATACTGATTTTTAGAAATTTTTCAAATATTAGACATTAATAATCAATAATTTAACAGGCATAATTCAAGTTTCGTCATCTACTAAATTAATTTTTAATTCTGTCCATTTTTTAGTGGACAGTAGTGAGGATATTAATCAAAATAAATAACATTTTGGTTTGAATTAATGCTTAAATTGTTAATAGTATATCATTTTCCGTGACTTTTTCACGGGAAATGGTGATTTCTCGAATGTTTTTCTTAATTTTACACTCTGAAAATATTTTAATTTCGCATATTTTGAAATCAACAAGTTATGATAGAGTCATTTACAGTAAAGAATTATATGTCCTATAGGGATCCGGTGGAGATGTCTTTTCTGGCATCGAAGAAAGAAAAGACATCTGCTTTACCACCTGAGTGGTATCAAGAGATAGATGGGAAGCGAATACTGCGGTTGTTGCTATGTGTAGGACTGAATGGCACTGGCAAATCAAAGATGTTCTCAGCTCTTAGCTATCTTAGGATGATTGCTACAGATAAACCAGATAAACCAGACGACAGACCGAAGTATAGGCCGTTCCTGCTAGATGATGATTCGCGTAATAAGCCAACTGTGCTTACTATATCATATTATATAGATAATATATCTTATTATTATAAGGTGGCAGTGAGTGCTGACAGGATAGAAGAGGAGGTCCTGCGACAAGCTGGGAATTCACTAATTTATCAAAGGATATATAATAAAGAAAAAGATACTGTTGCCATTAAGTTTGGGCAGGCCTGTGACCTGAGCAAAAACGACCAACGAATGTTGGAGGCAAACGTGATTCAGAACAGTACAGTGTTGTCTGTGTTTGGCGCCTTGAATTTGGAGAGTGTCATTCTGAGAAAAAATTACGATTACCTTAGTCAAAGAATCAGTTTGGTTAGGCGTGGCGATCAAAATCTGGCTGATAGACTACAAACTGGCGATCAGGAACGCGATAAACGTGTAAAGACTTTGTTGCTGAAACTATTAGCAGACGTGGGAACAAACATAGTGGACTACGAGGTGGACGATGCAAGTGTGCTGATTTCTGATTTGGTAAAAAGTGGGGCTCCTGAGATTGTTATTAAGGCCATGCTGGAGCAGTATCCTACGGGCATAATATCACACAAGAACTTGCGGTTTATTCATTCTACAGCTCATGCAGGCAAAAAATCACTTGATGGCGGGTTGGAGTCGTTTGGTACGATTAACATCATAAGGTTGCTGGTGGTAATATATGACATCGTAATGGGGAGAAAGTGTTCCTGCATAGATGAAATTGATGCGGGTATACATGCTAAGGCTCTGGCCTTTATCATAAAAATGTATCTCTCAATAGCTGAGGATTGTCAGATTGCCGTAGCAACCCATGACTTGAGTCTGTTGGGAAATCCTGATTTGAGGCGTGATGCAGTTCGTATGTTCGAGAAAGATGAAAACGGCTGTACCTATATACGGAAACATGTTTATGTACATAATACCATCAATTTCCAGAAACAATATAGTAAGAACCTTGATCCGAAACTGGACGAATTGATGGCAAGTAGGGAGCTGTTTATAGAATATCGTGATTTGGTGAGTGAATTCCTGAAGGAACTACAAAAACTACAAGTCGTGAAAAAATAACGAAAAAGCAGCATATTTGTATTAGAAAAGCGATTAAATCTTCATATTTTCCGTGAAAAACACACGGAAAATATGAAGATTTGTTTTTTTTGTATACCTTTGCGGCGGTTATTTATTTTAAAATTGATTAAAAATGAGTAAAGTAAAAAGTTTTTCGGTCGGCAATGGAGACATGTTCTACATCCGACACAACTCAGACAATTTCACAACAATTGACTGTTGTCTTACAGATGATGTTAAGGATGATATTCTTAACGAGATTGGAACAGAATCAGCAGATATGAGTATCACGCGTTTTATTTCTACGCATCCAGATGATGATCATATCAAAGGTCTTGTTGACTATGATAACAAATTCGGCATTTTGAATTTCTATCGTGTTGACAATGACACCACCAAGAAGGGAACAGAATCGGATGATTTCAAGAGATACAAGAAACTGCGCGATGACAACAAGAAGAGTTTTGGCCTCCATAAAGGCTGCAAACGCAAGTGGATGAACGAATCGGGCGACGGTAGAAGCCACTCGGGTTTACATTGTCTTTGGCCTATCACTGATGATGACATGTACCAAGAGGCTTTAGAGAAGGCTGCAGACGGTGGAAGCCCAAACAACATTTCACCGGCAATCAAGTATCTTGTAGGCAATTTTTCGTTCCTGTGGATGGGTGACATGGAAACGGATATGCAGGAAGAGTTTGATAAGAAGGTAACAAACACACATAAGACCATAGTGTTTGCACCCCACCACGGCAGAAAGAGTGGTCATATACCGTCATCATTGATGGATAAGTTAACACCAAAGTTGGTGATTGTGGGCGAAGCACCCAGTGACGAACTGGATTACTATAGCGACTATGACACCATTACGCAGAATACAGCTGGGGATATCTTATTCGAGACGAACGGCGACTATTTGGACATCTTTGTGTCAAAGGATGAATATAACAAGACTGATGGTATGGTGACAAATGCTAATCATGGCAGTCATGATGGAATGAAGTATTTGGGTAGTGTTAAGGAAGAATAGTATATGACGAGCGATGGGAAAAAAATAGGATTGGCCCTTTCGGGTGGCGGTTACAGAGCTGCAGCGTACCATATTGGTGCATTGCGTGCTCTGCATAAATTAGGTGTACTGGACAAGGTAGATGTTATATCGTCTGTGTCTGGTGGTTCTATCATAGCAGCTTGTTATGCGTTGCATGATGGTGACTATGAGAACTTTGAGAAAACGTTTAGCGAGAAGATGCGTAAAGGTGTGTTGCATCTAGCCTTAATTAATCTGTTTTTGGTGCTTGGCCTTGGTGGTTTGGCGGCTTGGCTTGGTGGTGGCTGGGGATTGACGACCTCATTTATTGTGCTGTGGTTTGTATGGTATAATGTATTACCTGTAAGTAGTTTGATAGCTAAACAATATGACTGGTTATTTTTCCATAGGAAGAAACTGAAGGATTTGAAACCATGTCCAGTGGTGACTATCAATGCAACTGACTATCCAACGGTTTCTCAGTTTACGTTCTCATGTGAGAGAATGTACGACTACTATTACGGTGATGGTGCGTTTTACCATGAACAGTTCCCAGTATCAAAAGCAGTCATGGCATCATCTTGTGTTCCGTTTGCTTTCTGCCCAATACGAATACCCATGACCTTCTGGACAAGCGTCATGAAAGGGAAGAAACAGCCCATGTTGTTGGATGGCGGGTTATATGACAACCAGGGAACCCATGTGCTTACGGACAAAATGAGTCCATACAAGTGCTCGTATATCATAGTAAGCGATGCTGGTAATGGCGAGGTGTCTGACAAGTGGGTATTTAACCCATTGGTTACGCTGAAGAGAACTTCGGAAGTGTTTATGCAGCGTATTAAGAAGATACAAATACAGCAGAACCTATTTATGAAAGCGCAGCCAGATAAGAAGTTTGCTTATGCACTATTGGAATGGGATGTTAATGAAAGAATGCTGAAAGGTTTTGTTGAGAATTTGAAGCATGATAACATCGACCCAGAGGTCGTGGCGGTCCACCAGATAACGCATGAGGACATAGCTCAACTAAAGAATAGTGATACGGCGGCTACAGCAGGAGTTAGAATCATTGCACAGTTGAAAAATAACATCCAATGGGATGACTGTAAGAGTTTGAAACCCTCTGAAGAAGAACACAAAAGGGCTTATGCTATAGGTACATGGCTATTTGGACTCAGTAAAGAGAATGTCGAATTGCTGTCTAAAGAGGCAGAATGGAAGGTCATGATGCAAGTGAGATTGTATTTACCAATGCTGTTAAGTTAAGATATAGAAATAGTTGCATTTGATGTGGGCAACGCGTCTTGCGATTACATTTGCTCGCCCAGTAAGTACGCGATGATGATAGACTGTGGTTCTTCTAACGAAATAAAATCCTGTAGATTTTATAAACTATTGTCATGTGCTTAGCAAATCTTTATCATTCAAATATATGCATATACTAATTTATCTGTTTGATTATTATGTCAAAAGTACTAAAACAATGCTGAGTATTGAATATAATTCACTATATTTGCGGTATAAAATCGTATCAAAGAATGAAACTGAATAGAATAAAGGTTGTATTATCTGAAAAAGGTATCTCTCAAACATGGTTGGCAAAGAAACTCAACAAGAGTTTCAGTATGGTAAATGCTTATGCTTGTAATAGGATTCAACCAAATTTAGAGACCTTGCAACAGATAGCAGAGATATTGCAGGTCGATTTGAAGGATTTGATAACCGACAAAAAGGATAGGTGATATGAAACAGTTTTCGGAAGCTACACGGGTGCAGATGCCTGCAATGGTTCACCTCACCCGAATAGGATATACTTACTTCGGCAAGTTGAGTGAAGATAAGAATGGCACGGTCTATGACAGTGACACGAATATTCTTTTGCAGGTATTTGAACGGCAGTTTAAGAATCTGAATCCCGGACATGAGGGAGAGTTTCTTCAAATTTTGAAAGATATTCGTAAGGAACTGAACGATGATGACCTCGGTCGAGGCTTTTACAACCGTCTCAAAGCTGTTTCGCCTGTAAAGCTGATAGACTTTGATAACATTGGGAATAATACGTTCCATTTCACAGCCGAATTTACCTGTAAGAACGGACAAGACGAATTTCGTCCTGACATTACTTTATTCGTAAACGGATTGCCACTTTGTTTTGTAGAAGTGAAGAAACCTAACAATCATGGTGGTATGTTGGCAGAGAGCGCAAGAATGAATAAAGAACGCTTCCCGAATAAAAAGTTTCGCCGCTTCATCAACATTACGCAGTTGATGATATTCAGCAATAATATGGAATATGATGCGTTGGGCGGTATCGTACCCATACAAGGGGCTTTCTATTGTACTGGGGCACGTTCATACGCACCATTCAATTGCTTCCGTGAAGAAAATTTAAGTGGTCAGAAAATAGCACCGTTCCATCGTGACTATCCGTATAAGGAGATTGACAAGACGGTGGAAAAACAGATATTGTCTGATTACAATTGCCAAGTCATTCATACAAGTCCTGAGTACCAGACAAATCTCGGTTTCAACACCCCTACAAACAGAATCCTAACATCCATGTGTTCGCCTGAACGTTTGTTGTATATCATTAGATATGGTATTGCCTATGTTCGTATGGAGCGTGAGGTGGATGGAAAAATAGAATCTACCGACCAAAAGCATATCATGCGTTACCAACAATTGTTTGCATCATTGGCTATTCGCAAGAAGTTGGCTGAAGGTATAAAATCTGGTGTGGTATGGCATACACAAGGTAGTGGAAAAACAGCCCTGTCTTATTACCTAACCTATATTCTCAATGATTTCTATTCCAAACAAAATAAGGTAGCTAAATTCTATTTCATAGTTGACCGTCTTGATTTGTTGGAACAAGCTACACAAGAGTTTGAAGCTCGTGGATTGGTTGTATCTACCGCCAATACAAGAGCCGAACTGATGGAGCAATTCCGCAGTAATCAGGCACAACAAGGTGTAAGCGGACAGGCAGAAATCACGGTTGTGAACATTCAACGCTTTGCCGAGGACAAGGAGAAGGTGCGCATCAGCGACTATGCAACCAATCTTCAACGCATCTTTATTCTTGATGAAGCACACCGAGGATATAAACCCGGTGGCTGCTTTCTTGCCAACCTCTTTGATGCCGATACCGATGCGGTTAAAATCGCACTTACAGGTACACCGCTGTTAAAGGAGGAACGTGCCAGTTGCAAGGTGTTCGGAAACTATTTGCATACCTATTATTACGATAAATCCATTGCGGATGGCTACACGCTGAAAATCATACGTGAAGATATAGAAACCTCCTATAAAGAGCGTTTGTCTGATGTGTACGATAAACTGGAAACCCTTGTGCAAAAGAAAGACATTCGTAAGTCGGAAATCATAGAGCATCCAAGTTATGTAAGCGAGTTAGCCCGTTACATTATGACGGACTTAAAAGAGTTTCGCAAGATACAAGGAGATGATACTTTAGGCGGTATGGTCATTTGTGAAACCAGCGAACAGGCAAGGCGGCTTTATGATGTATTTCAAGAAGAATGGCAGAAGTATCAGCCGAAGCCCATCAAGATAAAACTTTCCGATGGTTCGTATGTAGTGGGTGAACCGGAAGTGGATTACAAATCAAAATACAGACCGCTGAAAGCTGGAATCATTCTTCACGATACGGATGACAAGGAAACTCGCAAGCAGATAGTCAAAGACTTCAAGAAAAATATGACAGTGGATATTCTCATTGTCTTTAATATGCTTTTGACTGGTTTTGATGCGCCACGCTTGAAACGCCTGTATTTCGGGCGCAAACTGAAAGACCACAATCTGCTTCAAGCCATAACACGTGTAAACCGTCCTTATCCCGGTATGCGTTACGGTTTTGTCATTGACTTTGCCGACATCAAGCGCAACTTTAAGGAAACCAACGAAGCATATTTACAAGAATTAAACCGCTTTAATGATGTGGATGAGACTGGCGAATCCGCTGCCACCGATACCTTTACCCAAGTCATTGAGGACAAGGAAGAGATATTGAATCAGATGAAGAAAGTTCGGCAAACGCTTTTCAATTACACATACGATAATGCGGAAGAATTTTCTTCTGAAATCTCCACCGAAGAGGATAAAGCTGTATTGCTCGACCTCAAACAGGCATTGGAATCAGCCAAGAACATGGCGAACATCGTGCGTACATTCGGTGATGATGAAATGAAAGAGCAATTTGCCAAACTCGAAATCACCAAGTTGCCACAACTACTCTCTGAGGTGCAAAGACGGATAAGTATCATCAATCAGAAAGAGGCTTTCAATACAAATGAGGAAACGAAAACTCTAATCAATGAGGCAATGATGGATATAGAGTTCACTTTCTCCAAAATAGGACAAGAGGAAATGCGCCTTATATCCGGTGGTGTGGAATTGAAAGAAAAATGGCAACGTACCATTTCTTCATTTACCCAAAACTTCGACCAAGACGATCCGGAGTTTATCTCGTTGCGTGAAGCCTTTATGGAACGCTTCAAAGAACACGGTTTTGTGATTGACACGATAGCCAAGTTCAACGAAGAAACACAGGCTTTGGATGAAATCATCGGTCGTCTGCAAGACTTACAAAAACGCAATAATGTCTTGTTGAAAAAGTACAAGGGTGATGAAAAATTTGCTCGTGTACACAAGCGTATTCGTGAAGTGAATAAGCAGAGGGAAGATAAGGGACAGAAGCCCATGTTCTCTTTCCTGGACGAAGAGATCGCTGCCATTCTCAATATTATAAAAGAGGATGTGGATGCCAAAGTGTATGATCGTAACGACATTCTGAAAAAGGATGCTTATTTCGGACGCACGGTAATGACTCTTATCAATGGATGTCTGTTCCATTTTCCACAAATAAAGCCCGAAATGGAGGATTACAAATTTATTCAGACACGCATTTCACAACAGTATATCAACCAATATAACGCCACTTACGGCATTGCATAAAGATTATGTCAGATATTAAAGAAAAAACATTAAGGCTCATCGACGGACTTAAAGCCACCTGCCAATCATACGGTATGGGAAACGATGGTAACGAATATAAGATTATCACTCAGGTATTTCTCTATAAATTCCTGAATGACAAATTCGGTTATGAATTAAAAAATGCGAAAAGTGAAATAGCAAAGAAACTGACCGGGGATGTAAAATGGGAAACGGCATACGAGAATCTTTCTGATGATGAACGTATGCTTATTCAGAGTGCCATCTCTCCAGATGTTCCGATGCTTGAACCTTATCATCTGATAGCCAATCTTTGGAATCAACAGGGAAAAGGGGATTTTGATACTATCTTCGATTCCACTATGACAGATATAGCGGAACAAAATGCAGATATATTTTCCACACAGACCACTGCCAACACGAAGATTCCATTGTTCGAGGCTTTGACGCCGTTTGTGACCGATTCGGCGCAACGTGCACCCTTCGCCCGTGCTCTGGTGGATAAACTCGTGAATTTCTCCTTTGAAGAAGCGTTTGCACAGAATTACGATTTCTTCTCCAGCATCTTTGAATATCTGATAAAAGACTATAATACAGCCGGAGGCGGTAAGTATGCGGAATACTATACACCCCACGCCATTGCCACGATTATGGCTCGTCTGTTAGTGGGGGATAATGCTGATTTGCATAGCATGGAATGTTATGACCCCTCGGCAGGAACAGGTACGCTTCTGATGGCACTTAGTCATCAAATAGGAGAAGAACGCTGTACCATCTTTTCGCAAGATATTTCCCAGCGAAGCAACAAAATGTTGAAACTTAATCTGCTGCTTAACGGACTTGTGTCTTCGCTTGATAATGCTATTCAAGGTGACACGCTTGTAAGCCCTTATCATAAAAGTGATGACGGGCAGCAGTTGCGCCAGTTTGATTTCGTGGTGAGCAATCCTCCTTTCAAGATGGACTTCTCGGACACTCGCGAGAAGATAGCCGCCATGCCAGCCCGTTTTTGGGCTGGAGTCCCAAATGTACCCGCCAAAAAGAAAGAGTCAATGGCTATATATACCTGTTTCATTCAGCACGTTATCAATTCGCTGAAAAAGACAGGCAAGGGTGCAATTGTCATTCCTACAGGTTTTATCACGGCTAAAAGTGGTATTGAGAACAAAATTCTTCATCGGATTGTAGATGACAAAGTAGTATTCGGCTGTGTTTCCATGCCAAGCAACGTGTTTGCCAATACAGGTACGAATGTCAGTGTGCTGTTCTTTGATAAGTCTGCAACCACTGACAAAGTAATCTTGATTGATGCCAGCAAATTGGGCGAGGAATATAAAGATGCTAACGGATTGAAAAAGGTGCGTCTGAACGATGACGAGATAGAAAAGATTGTCGGCACATTCCAGCGCAAGGAGGCAGTGGAGGATTTTTCCGTAGCTGTTTCTTACGATGAGATAAAGGAAAAGGGCTATTCTCTTTCTGCCGGACAATATTTCGACATCAAGATAGATTATGTAGATATAACGGAAGAAGAGTTTAACAACCGTATGGCAAATTATAAACAAATACTCTCCGAGCAATTTAAAGAAAGCCATCGGTTGGAAGAGGAAATTATGAAGCAGTTGGATGCTTTGCAGTTCAACGAAAATGTAGGAAACAATGAGTAACGAAATACAGTTTTTGTTATACAATCTTCCCGATAAAGAGGGAAGAGTACAGGTGGTTATAAAAGACGAAACCATTTGGTGTACGCAAAAGGCTATGGCAGAGCTTTTCGGTATTGACAAATCGGGTATTAGCCGCCACATAGCCAATATATTTAAAGAGGAAGAATTACAGCAAGACACGACGGTTGCAAAAATTGCAACCGTCGTAAATCGAGGCATAAGAGGCGAGGTTGAAGAGTTGGTTGATTTCTATAATCTTGATATGATTATTGCTGTTGGCTATCGTGTATCTTCTCCAAAAGCTACCAAGTTCCGTCAGTGGGCTACCAAGATTCTGAATGAGTATATCAAGAAAGGCTTTGTGCTTGACGATGAACGCTTAAAACAGGGAACGGCAGTATTCGGAAAAGACTATTTCCGTGAATTGCTTGAAAGAGTACGTTCCATCCGTACCAGTGAACGACGTATTTGGCAACAGATTACCGACATCTATGCAGAGTGCAGTATTGACTATGACAAGAACTCGCCTACCACACACGATTTCTATGCCATGATACAGAATCGCTTTCATTATGCCATTACAGGGCAAACGGCAGCAGAAATCATCTACAATAAGGCTGATCATACCCAAGAACACATGGGACTGACCACATGGAAGAATGCTCCCGATGGGCGTATCTTGAAATCGGATGTGTCAATAGCCAAGAACTATTTGCAGGAAAATGAAATCCGTCGGTTGGAACGTGCAGTAACAGGATATTTCGACTATATAGAAGACCTTATAGAGCGTGAAAACACGTTCAATATGGAGCAGTTTGCTGCCAGTGTCAACGAGTTCTTGACCTTCCGAAAATATCAGATATTGCCGGATAAAGGACGCATTTCTGCGGCACAAGCCAAGGCAAAGGCAGAAAGCGAATACGATATTTTTAATAAAACCCAACGGATTGATTCTGACTTTGACAAAGAAGTTAGGGGGATGTTGGGTGAAAAGTAATAAGATGAAGTGATGGAATTGAAAAAATATAAATTGGGAGAAATACTTGATGTTACAAGAGGGGCAAGTCTCAGTGGCGAGTTTTACGCCACTGAGGGAAAATACATCCGTTTGACTTGCGGCAACTTCGACTATCAGAATAATTGCTTCAAGGAAAACAAGTCAAAAGACAACCTATACTACATCGGTGATTTCAAACCGGAGTTTTTAATGGAAGAAGGGGATATTATTACCCCTCTGACCGAACAGGCTATTGGTCTGCTTGGCTCTACTGCCATTATCCCCGAAAGCGGTAAATATATTCAAAGTCAAGATGTGGCAAAGATTATTTGTAAAGAAGAACTGTTAGACAAGGATTTCGCTTTCTATCTCATATCTTCTACTTTAGTCAAACAACAATTAAGTGCTGCTGCCCAACAAACCAAAATTCGTCATACTTCGCCTGATAAAATCAGGGATTGTACCGTGTGGATTCCTGAATTAACTGAGCAGAAACGTATTGGCAAGCTGCTTCGTAGTCTCGATCGTAAGATTGAACTTAATCGAGCAATAAATCAGAATTTAGAGGCGATGGCAAAACAACTCTATGACTACTGGTTTGTACAGTTTGACTACCCAGATGAAAACGGAAAGCCGTATAAAAGTTCCGGTGGCAAGATGGTATGGAACGAAAAACTAAAAAGAGAAATACCTGTAGATTGGGAAGTACTTCCATTGTTTGATGCCGTTAGTGTACAATATGGTTTCCCTTTTGCGACTGAACAATTTACAGAAGAAGAAACGAATGTTCCTGTAGTGCGCATCCGAGATATACTCGCAGGAACTACTTCCGCGTATTCTTTGGAAAAAGCAGATGAAAAATTCCATCTGAACGAAAATGATGTACTTGTAGGAATGGACGGTAATTTTCACATGAATTTCTGGCATGATAATATTGCCTATCTTAATCAACGATGTGTGCGATTACGAGCTCATTCTGATTCAACAATATCGTCAATTCAAATTCTTCATAGTATCAAACCATATATAAAGGCTAAAGAACAAAATGCCAAGGGTTCTACCGTTGGACATCTTTCAGATAAGGACTTGAAGGGATTATATCTGATAAAACCACTAAAAACAAGAGCTTTCAATCCTCGAAAGACATTAGATGGATTGCTTGCTTTGGTAATAGAGAATAAGAAACAGATACTTTCTTTAACTAAGCAGCGCGACGAACTTCTACCGCTCTTGATGAATTGTCAAGTATCGGTAAATTCTGATTTATCCGCTTATTAAGCTCAATTTTTTTATCTAATGCAGAGAATATTTCGCCAATTTGTTTCTGTTCATGCAATGGGATTATTGGAACAGGAAAAGAATTGAGTGCTTCTACGGATAACGCATAACGTTGTCCGCTTCCAGAGGCATTGCAAGCGAAATATTTCTTTGCATAGTCCGTATGCAGAAGAGCGTTCAGATAACGTCCATCTAAAATATCCTTATTTGGAGTAACCAGAGCGCAATGATAGCCCAATATGGCATCATCAAAATCATCTGCAATATAAGTAGGAATTCCTATGTCATCACGAGTTTCACTATCCTTGGTTAATGCAACTTGCCCTTTCTTCAATTTGAACTTAGAAATCTCATTAGGACGGGCGGTAGCAAGCATAAAACTATCATGCTGAGCTGTGGTAATAGCCCAGTTGTAATATACATCAACAAAGTTACTACAAAAAAGTGAAATGCGGAAAGATATAGTGATAGAATTGAGTTA
>ERZ773187.82-NODE-82-length-94357-cov-23.781935_pt1 | contig 94357 bp, 91 predicted proteins | sample MGYA00511242_ERZ773187 | MGnify/ENA primary metagenome ERZ773187 (study PRJEB29015, sample SAMEA2737744) | human gut metagenome | biome: human gut; feature: human-associated habitat; material: faeces | place: China | collected 2012 ...
TTAGTACGACTGGGCAGTTACAAGCCCATGACCTTTAGGTCGTGGGTAGTTGACACAAAAATCTCTCCGGTAATGTCACTTTAAAATCTTTTGCCAGCGCGCGGAAATCCTCCGGCGTAATCGTCTGAAGCTTGTCCGAAACCACCTCGGTCGGATGATAATGTCCATTGTCCATCAAGCTGATAATACCGTTTTTCGCCGCATAATTCAAGCAAAATTCGCTCGAACCGAACGTATAGGATTCCAGGCCGATGCCAAATACCTTGGACTCGAGGCACACATAAACCTTGGAGCGGTCATACGGAATCGATAAAATCTGATCCAGCGAATCCTTAAAACGTGCCCGCGGTCCGAGTCGGTCTGCCGGAATACCCTTATAGCCGTCCGGAATCCAGATGTTCATCACACAGGACTGCCCCAGTTCTTCTGCAAAATACCGGGAAATGCGGATACATGCCTGCCCGTGTCGAATCCAAAACCGGCGAATTTCTTCGTCCGGGCTGGATAGCGTAAGCTTTGCTGCCTTTTCATGGGAGAAAAACGTCGGGTTAAAATCGATTCCCATGTTTCTTTCTTTTGCATACTCGACCCATTTGTGATTGTGCTTCTGAAATGTCTGTGCTACAATAAAATGCGTATGGCCTGAAACAATTTTTTATACCGGAGGACGAAAATGAGCGGATTTTTTGGAGTAGCATCAAAAGAAGACTGTATTTTTGACCTGTTTTTCGGAACGGACTATCATTCCCATCTGGGAACAAGGCGTGCCGGAATGACGGTTTATCACCAAAAGGAAGGTTTTCATCGGGCAATTCACAACATTGAAAACACTCCTTTCCGAACCAAATTTGACAAAGACTTGAACAACTTAAGCGGACATCTCGGAATCGGCTGTATCTCCGACTATGAGCCTCAGCCCCTGCTGATCCGCTCTCACCATGGCACATATGCAATCATGACCATCGGCAAAATCAACAACATCGATACGATCGTCGATAAGATCATGAACTCATCCCCGACCCATTTCTTTGAATTGAGCGGCGGTGAAATCAACGCAACCGAAGCCGTTGCTGCTCTGATCAACCAGAAAGAAAACCTGATCGAGGGCATTCAGTACGCGCAGGATATCATCGACGGTTCCATGTCGATCGTCCTTTTAACCCCCAAGGGAATCTACGCAGCCCGTGACAAACTGGGACGTACCCCGATTTCCCTCGGACGCAAGGAAGGTGCGCACTGTCTCGCTTTTGAAGGATTTTCCTATTTAAACCTCGGCTATCAGCCACTGCGGGAGCTCGGTCCCGGAGAAATTGTCATCATGACTCCCGAAGGGGTCCGCACGCTGGTCGCTCCAGGCAAAAAGATGAAAATCTGCACATTCCTCTGGATTTATTATGGATATCCCTCTTCCACCTACGAAGGTATCAGCGTGGAGCGCATGCGTTATAACTGCGGCGCTGCCCTCGCAAAAAGAGATGCCGGCACGATTCATCCCGATATCGTCGCAGGCGTACCGGATTCCGGCGTTGCACATGCCATCGGTTACGCCAATGAATCCGGTATTCCCTATTCCAGACCGTTCATCAAATATACGCCTACCTGGCCGCGTTCCTTTATGCCGACCATGCAGAGCCGCCGAAACCTCATCGCAAAGATGAAGCTGATCCCGGTTCATGACCTGATTCAGAACAGAAGCCTGCTGTTGATTGACGACTCCATTGTCCGTGGTACACAGCTGCGGGAAACAACTGAATTTTTATACCAAAGCGGTGCAAGAGAGGTACATATCCGTCCCGCATGTCCTCCCCTGCTCTATGGCTGTAAATACTTAAACTTCTCCCGTTCCTCTTCGGAGATGGATCTGATCACCCGCCGTGTCATTCAGGACATGGAGGGCACCGATAAGTATCCGAACCTCGAGGTTTATGCAGACCCCGAATCCGATCAGTATCAGGAAATGATCCGCCGGATCTGCAGCCAGTTAAAGTTCACAACCCTGCGCTACCACAGGCTCGACGATATGATCGAATCTGTTGGCCTGGACAAAGACAAACTCTGCACCTACTGCTGGGATGGTCGAGAATGAAGCAAAAAAGAGAGCCGTAAGGCTCCCTGCTGGTAAGACAGTAAAATCGAATTTCTTGGAACAGGCATGATTTCGGTCATGCCTGTTCCGCTTTTAGCAGCTCATCCACGGGAATGTAGCCCACAAGGTCGTACTCAATATGTACTTTCTGCCTGCGCTTGCCGCTGGACTTGTCCGGTGCATCTACATAGACTGCCTTGACAAGCTCTCTGAGGGCATAAGAGGTCAGTTCCGTGAGAGTGCTGCTCCTCTTTACCCGCTGAACAAACTGCTCTATATTCTCTGCCTGTTGTTCCTGTTCATGGATTTGCTGTTGCAGATTCTTGACCTCGGCTTTGAGGTCTTTCTGTTCCTCGGTGTAGTTCTTGCTCATCATGGCAAAGCGTTCATCGTCCAGCCGACCGGCTACATTGTCCTCGTAAATGCGGATGAAAAGACGGTCAAGCTCTCCCATTCGTTTCTCAGCCTGCGTCAGCCGTTTCTTACACAACCGCATGGTTTCCTCACTCTGCATACGGAGCTTTTGCTCCATTTCAGAACGGAAATAGGCCTCGTAGCGAGTGACTACCGATACGACCTCCTGAATGTGCTTTCAGACGATTTGTTCCAGCACAACTGCACGGATATAATGTCCGCTGCACTTGTCCTTGTTGGCACGATGGGTAGAGCAGATGAAGAAGTCCTGCCGCTTTTCAAAATAGCTGGTGGTGGAGTAGTCGAGCTTCTGCTTGCAGTCATTGCAGAACACCAAGCCGGAAAACATATTGCTCTTTCCCGTCGCTGTTCTGCGGTGCCGCTGCTGCCTGATTTCCTGCACCTTATCAAAGACTTCCAGAGAGATGATCGCCAGGTGGGTGTTATAGAAAATCTTGCGATTCTCTATTGGATTTTCCCGCTGCTTCTTATCCCAGATGGAGTTGGTGTAGGTCTTGAAATTGACCGTGCAGCCCATGTACTCCATGTATTCGAGGATATAAGCAACGGTGCTTTCGTGCCAGCGGTACTCATTCTCCGGAGTCTGATGCGGTGTTTTTCTGCCCTCCCGCTGTTTGTAGGCGGTGGGATTCAGCACCTTTTCCTTTTCCAGCAAGGCGGCGATCTGGCTCGGCCCTTTTCCCTCCAAACAGAGCGCAAAGATCCGCTTCACGACCCGTGCCGCTTCCTCGTCAATCACCCATTTCTTAGGATCGTCAGAGTCACGTTTGTAGCCGTAGGGAACGTTGGTAGTCAAGCGCTCTCCACGCTCACCCTTCGCCTTGTTGACGGCACGGATTTTGCGGCTGGTATCCTTTGAATACCACTCATTGAACCAGTTCTTGATGCCTGCCATGTCGCTGTCGGTGCTGTTGGGGTCAATGGTGTCGAAGTGGTCGTTGATGGCAATGTACCGCACGCCGTACTGAAGAAACGTGTAGTTGATATATAACCCTGTCAGCGAGGAATTACGACCGAGTCTTGAAAGATCTTTCGTAATCACCACTTCCACATGACCGGCTTCAATTTCCGCAAGCATCTTCTGAAAACCGGGGCGGTTGGAAAAATCCACGCCGCTGTACCCATCATCAATAAAGAACGTCGGGTTCGGAAAGTGCTGAGATTTTGCATACTCCATTAACATGATCTGCTGATGCTGGATGGAGTTCGACGGGTCATCCTTGTCGTCTTTTTCTTTGGTGTCCTCCACGGACAGTCTGCAATAAAGCGCTGTGATTTTGTCGATTGCCCTTAACATATTGTTGTCTTCCTTCGGTGGGGCAACTGTCTGAACAGGATTGGATTCTTGGTTTATATCAAGAGAAACGTCGTTACTCATCGGTGTCCTCCGTGATACCGTTTTTATCACCGGCGGCGTTCTGTTCCATAATGCGTCTGAGCTTCTTGTCGAGGGTTTCCATACCCTCATAGCTGCCCGTCACCGTGTATTCCGTGCCGCCGTGTTCCTCCACGATTTTGACGTCGGGCAGCCAAAAGGCGGACGGATTTTTCACTACGATGTTGCCCTTGTCATCGAAAGAAAACTCTCGCTTGGGGGCATCGTCGGGGCGTGGCTTGACCTTGGCATACGGGTCAGGATTGGAGAAATAAAACGAGCGGATTTCACCGTCCTCCTCGCCGTTATCAAAATCATCATCGGCAAAAATCTCGTCCAGTTCCTCGTCAGTCAGTTCGATGATCTCATTGCCATTTTCTTTCGGATTCACTTCGTCAAGCCCCCTTCACTTCAGTTCATTTTATGTAAAAATTCAGTCGGAGTAGCAAAACGGACGAACGCCGTCAATGGTTAAGATGAACGGCTGCGCCGCCATTGACAGCGCCCGTCCGTTTCGCTTTTTGGCAGACAAGGCGGCGGTTGCCGCCGATTTTCATTTAAGGAAATGGCGCTTGCTAACATGGGAAACGGAGAATAGCAAGCACAGCAAGTGTAGCTACACTTGCGAAAACCGGCGTGGCACGACCGGGATTTCCTTGCAGAATAGCAAGCAAGCTCCGGTGAGTACCCACACCGGAGCTTGCCATTCTGGCAAGCAATGCTCGCGTTTATACACCCGTGCAATCTTGTTGGGGAAATGCCCCAAACCCCTGAACGATTTCAGAGAAATCGGCTGCGCTCCTGCGGAGTTGAATATCAATCTATCTTCGGAAAGTGAGTCATGGATTTTTGGGTTCACGGCGTTCAGGCAAATCCGGTTTTGCTGCATATCCGTCGATCGCCATTTTCCGAAGGTAAGCGCTCATATTCTCTATACCAAGCTGCGCCATCCTCGCCTTTATCAAGCTGAGTTCTTTTTCATCTACGAAGAATTTGACCTGTATCGGTCGCTTACGATTCCTGTTGTCTGGCATAGATGCTATCCCTCTCCTGTTCAGTTATCTCTTGTCCGTAGTGAAAAGCTTTACTGTGTCTGTTGGATCCTTCAATTCGGTCTTGAAGAATTCTGGATACATCTTAATGTCCTCGTCGAGCGAAGCCCACACCAAATGTTCTTTGCTGTTATCCTCCATAAAGCTTTCACTGATCGGCGCAAAAGCATCAGGCACTTTCATATAGAAGAAAAGCGAAATCTCATAAATCAGCTTGTTCCGATTGGAAGGCACGTCGCCATAGAAATAGTTTTCATGCACAAAGCCAAGGCGGTCAATTTCCATCTGAACGCCTGTTTCCTCCAACACCTCACGGACGACAGCCTCTTCTGCTGTTTCACCGAATTTTACCCTGCCGCCAACGGAGTAGAGATAGTCTCTGTCATTGCCAACCATCAAAATCTTTCCATCCTTCATGATGATTGCGCCGACACGAATATTCAAAATTCCATCGTCACAGACTACGCACATATCTTTGTTCATTGTTTTTCTACCTCTGCACACAGTTTCAGTGCTGTCATTTTTGCTTTTATCAAGCCAAGTCCTTTTCACATACGAAGAATTTGATCTGTATCGGCCGATTCCAGTTCCTGTTGTCAGGCATAACTTACCCCTCTGACTTTAGAATATGTTCTCGAATTACTGCTTCATGCTCTTGACAATAGGCGTAGCTGCTTCGCATAAAATCTTCAATATTCTGGCTTCTGTACATAGCGTCCAATGTGTCAAGAATAGGTTTCCCATCTACCATCATATCGAAGAAATACGGATAGACACATCCACCGTTTTCTCTCGGGAAATACGGGTTGATGGAGCTGAGCCGCTCATCTCTCATCACGGATTCGACCACCATTTCGCTCAATATCCATTTGAGCGAGGGACGCTCATATTCGTCGTAGTTATCTCCAAACAGCTGGTTCCATACATAGAACCAAATAAAGTGTATGATCTCATGTATTCCATCGCCAATGGCACCCTTTGCGCTGTTCAAATAAAATGTGTCATAGCAGTGTTCTTTTAGAAAACGCGGCTCAATAGGGTTCAAACTCAAATTGCAACGCAGGTCATTAAACAAGCCTGTGCAATCTATGCCGAAAGCCTCTGATAAAGCAGCTGTAATCTGCGCTTTGCAAGCGTTCCAGTGATGAGAATATGAGATTACCTTCTCGTCGATTGTGTTCTTCAACTCAGCATACGCGACCCTCATGGTACGTTCAATGTAGTCTCTTCTTTCTGCAACTGGCAAACTTGCAGCGAATGTCCTGTCAAGCTGCGGATAGAAATAGTATAAGGGTTCGGACCAGAATTCAGCTTCTCCTTCGGTCTGAAAATGCATGATACTCTGAATCATATAATCGACACCGGGATTTATAAATGTAACTTCCATAAATCGTTCACCTCTGTGTTATTTCCTCTATATCTTTCTCAACTCGGTATTCGGTGTACCAAACTTTCACTTCTCATGTAATCTGATCCAAAAGACTGTACTCAGTAACTGTTTTAGAATACATCTTTGTGCTGCCGTTCAAAACGAAATCAGCATGCGCCAATGGGGCATTGCGGATCAGATCATCAAACGTGCCCAACCGTTCGTGTGTACACACAGTATAACATAGCAATCATTCTATTTTCAATAGGCGCGACGGAAGTTATCGCTATTTAGCAATATTATTTTGTGCTAAAATCTGATTTTTCGATTCTTACAGTGTCAATCATACTCTGCATCGAAATACCTATCTATCGACTTTACAGTTTTGAGGGGTATTTTGCTTGACCGCAAATATACGCACTCCCCAGCGAACGGTATCTGCTATGCAGCGATTCGCTGTTTCACAAAAGAACCACGCAGAGGCGATAACTATTTCACCCTTTTTACTGTCCTTACCTTACAGAACAGAAAATAGGCGATTTTCAGCCCTTAGCTGTACAAAAACAGGCGGCACCCAACCGAAGTTGAGTGCCGCCTGTTTTGTTGTCCAATCCTGCTTGGCAGATGCCGATTTTGTAGTTTTCTCAAATTACTGTCTTATCGGCACACGCCTAAGGCTCTCTTTTTTGCGCTACTTCTAAATTCCCGCAGGAAATCTGAAAGGTTCCACTTTGGGACGCTACTTCTAAATTTCCTGCGGAAATTCAATCACTTCCGGACATCGCTTCCAGCTTCTCCAACATCTCCCGATATTCTTTCGGGGAAATCCCATATTCCTTCCGAAATGCCCGGTAAAAAGCGGAATAATCCCGAAATCCAAACACCGGGTAGACGCTCGTGATCTTATCGCCGCTGCGGATGGCGCTTTTGCAGGCATCAAGCCTTTTTTTCAGAATATACTGATGTACGGAAATCCCCGTCTCATCCTTGAACACATGGGAAATATGATATTTGCTCACATGAAAGATGCGCGAAAGCTCGTTCAGATCAAGGTTTTCTTTTAAATGCTCTTCTATATAATCCATCATCATTTCATACAGTCCCTGCATCGCCCGCTCCCGGATCGGGTGCTCCTGTGCGTATGCCTCGCGATTTAAATGCAGCACAAGTTCACCAATACAGAGCGGAATCTTCGCATCCTTTCCAAACCTGTCCTGCTGCATCTCTTCTAAAAGTCGGAGCACCTTTGCCTGCGTTTCCCGAAATGCGATCTCCTCCTGATGCAGCACATATTCCTGACGCTTTGTCGCCCGCTCGATCAGATACCCATAGCTGTCTGACTGTTTTTGCAGCTGATCTGCATAACTATAGCTGATCCAGAACACGAACCGTCGGTATGGCTTATGGGGATTCTGGATGATCGCACAGTGCGGAATCTGAGGCGGAATCAGGATGATATCTCCGTACTTGAGCAAATAGGAACGCTCTCCGATCTTCATACAGACGTCCCCTTCCAGGAAAAAATAAAACTCATAATAATCGTGGAAATGCGTCCGCACCTCTGCCATCCCGCTATCGCTGTAATAATAAAGGTGAACTACCCATTGTCTAAAGCCAATGGGCTTCCTGCTTCAATCGACCTCGTAATCTACTATCTCCACAGGCGTTAATTCGGGCAGTCCCTGCCCTATTTATTATTTTTTCTTATGCTATTTGTCTTAGTCCTTCTGCCAGTATATTCTTTGCCGCATTGATATCCCTGTCATGTTCCGCTCCACATTTCGGACATATCCATGTCCTCACCGACAAATTTTTTGTGTCTGAATTCTGATACCCACAAACTGAACATATTTGACTGCTGGCATAAAATGTATCTATTTTGATGTATTTCCTGCCATTCCATTTTGCCTTATACTCTAACTGTCTTGTCAGCTCATACCATGATACATCACTTATGGCTTTTGCCAGATAGTGATTTTTTACCATGTTTTTTATCTGCAGATTTTCTGAAACTATCACTTGGTTTTCGCTGATCATCTCATGGGAAACTTTATGCAGATAATCTTTTCTGGTATTCCTTATTTTCTCATGACATAGTGCTATCTTTTTCTTTGTTTTATAATAATTTTTACTTCTCTTTTCTTTATGTGACAGTTGCCTTTGCAGCTTTACAAGCTGTTTCTCATATTTCCTTATAATTTTTTGATTCTCATATATCTTCCCATCGGAAGTAATACATAAATCTTTAATTCCCAAGTCTATTCCTATACTACCAGTTGTATGTACCAGCTCCTTATGCTCAGTTTCCACAAGTATGGACACATAATATTTTCCACTGGGCATCTGCGAAACGGTCGCTGACTTAATCTGTCCACTATAATTCCTATGCAGCCTTGCTTTTACCTCTTTTAATTTAGGCAGTTTTATCTTACCCTTCTCATAATTTACTGTTATATTTCCATTTGTATAATTTGTTTTATATGATTTATGGTTATCATGTTTGCTCTTGAATTTTGGGAATCCTGCATGTTCCTTAAAGAACTTTTGATATGCAGTATCCATGTTATAGATTGCGTTGGTCAGAGCAAATTTATCTACTTCCTTTAACCATTCATAGTCTTTCTTTAATTCTCTGTTACAGTAATTATTACAATCTGTTTTACTAACTGACTTCTTCTCTTTCTCGTATATTTCTTTCCGATATGCCAATGTCTGATTGTAAACAAAACGGCAACAGCCAAATGTTTTTGCAATCTGAATTCTTTGTTCGCTATTAGGATATATCCTGTATTTATATGCTTTTAACACCCACTGTCGCCACCTTCCTACCCTTGATTTTCTATATATTCCCTTAGCATTTCTTCTGAAACATTTCCTACACTACAGGCAAAATATCCGTCCGTCCAAAAAGTATGTTCTTTCCAAACTTGCATCCGAAAATAATATGATACTGTAACAAATACTTGTGTCTGTTTTTTGATTTCCATGTTCCCATAACGCAAGTATAGCACAATCCACCACTTTGGGCTACCTTAACCAGTGGGATTGCGGTAGCCCTATTTCAAAATCCTGCGCCAGCATGTATTGGCGCGTGACAAATCTGCTCTCTAATTCTTTTTTCATGAGGCGTCCTTTCTGTAATACATAGGATTTTCTTACCACAAAACTAGCATGAAATCGCAACTTTTACAATATAGCCAACTTCTCTTACAATCGTCTTTCTGCTATAATGAGGCTATCATAGGAATGCATGATATTCAGACAGCACCAATTGAAAGGGGGAACTTTCTCATGTTACAGACAGGAGCACAGCTCTACACCGTCCGCAGCTACACACAGACGATCGAAGACTTTATCTGTACCATTCAAAAAATCGCTGACATCGGTTATAAAACCGTCCAGCTTTCCGCCGTTTCCAAACAGATTAAGCCGGAGCAGATCCGTGAAATTTGCGACCGCGCGGGCATTTCCATTGTCCTGACCCACAGCGATCCCGAACGGATTCTGCACGATACCGACGCGCTCATCAAAGAGCACGATATCCTCGGCTGCAGCTATATCGGTCTTGGCTGCATGCCGGACAAATACCGCACCAAAGAGTGGCTTTCCCACTTTATTTCCGATTTTAAAGAGCCTGCGAAAAAAATCGCGGCGGCAGGAAAGCTTTTCATGTACCACAACCATAACCTCGAGTTCGAAACTTTTGCCGCGGAAAATCTTCCAAATGCTGCGCCCAACCGCCGGATTTTGGAATATCTCCTCGAGGGCTTTGCACCGGATGAAATGGGAGTCACGCTCGATACTTACTGGGTTGCGGCAGCAGGCGCTGACGTCTGTGACTGGATCTCGCAGATGAGCAACCGGATTCCCTGCGTCCACTTAAAAGATATGAAGGTAAAAAACTGGCAGCCGGTCATGGCTCCGGTTATGGAAGGCAACTTAAACTTCTCCGCTATTTTCCATGCGCTGGAAGCTTCCAACTGCAAATATATGCTCGTTGAGCAGGATGACTGCTATGGGGAAAGCCCCTTCGACTGCTTAAAGACCAGCTATGAAAATCTGGCAAATGCTGGCTACCGCTAAATCAGACTTTCATCCGGCAGCAAATGCCTACTGCCGGATCTGAATCGACACAGGCGAATTTTGCATTACCGAAATTTCTGTATCAAGAGGAGGTACTTATGAATCAGGTAAAACTTGGCATCATCGGACTTGGAAATATGGGCAGTGGCCACTGCAACAACATCCTCGCCGGACTGACACCCGAAATCAAACTGACCGCCGCTGCAGACCTGCGGCAGTCCAGACGCGACTGGGCAAAGGAGACGCTGCCCGATGATGTCGTTCTTTTTGAAAACGGCGACCAGCTGATCGAATCCGGTCTGTGCGACGCCGTTATCATCGCAACGCCCCACTACGAGCATCCGCGTCTTGCGATCCTCGCATTTGAACACGGGCTTCATGTCATGAGTGAAAAGCCCGCAGGCGTTTATACCAAGCAGGTTCGCGAAATGAATGAAGCTGCCATCCGCTCCGGCAAAGTGTTCGGCATGATGTTCAACCAGCGTACCAACTGCGTTTACAGAAAGATGCATGAAATGGTACAGAGCGGCAAATACGGTCAGATCAAGCGCGTCAACTGGATCATCACTGACTGGTACCGCACACAGGCTTACTATAACTCGGGCGGCTGGCGCGCAACCTGGGACGGCGAAGGCGGCGGCGTGCTGTTAAACCAGTGCCCGCACAACTTAGACCTCCTGCAGTGGATCTGTGGACTCCCCTGCCGCGTCCGTGCCTTCTGCCACAACGGCAAATGGCATCAGATCGAGGTCGAGGACGATGTAACCGCTTATCTCGAATTCCCGAATGGCGCAACCGGCGTTTTCGTCACGACCACGGCAGACGCTCCCGGCACGAACCGCTTTGAAATTACTTTGGAACGCGGCAAACTCGTAGCAGAGCATGACAAACTGACGTTCTTCGAGCTCGAACAGAGCGAACGTGACTTCTGCTTTACGGCAACAGGCGGCTTCGAACAGCCTGCCGGACATGAGGTCACAATCGAACTGGACGGCAAAAATCCGCAGCATGTCGGCGTATTGAACGCTTTTGCAGGCGCGATCCTGCGCGGCGAACCGCTCGTTGCAGACGGGACCGAGGGGATCCGAGGTCTGGAGCTTTCCAATGCGATGCATCTTTCCTCCTGGACAGACCAGACGGTTACCCTGCCGATCGACGAAGCGCTTTTCCTCGAAAAATTAAACGAGCACCGCAAAGTCTCCAAAGTCAAAACCGAAGTGACCGAAGCGACGTTCGACACCTCTGACAGCTATGGAAGCAAGGTTTCGGACGATACTGACAAAGGAGGCGTAAAGGCATGAAAACCTGTCTGGTTGGCTGCGGCGGTATTGCCGCCGTACACGGCAGCGTCCTGACCTCCGGCATTGATACGGAATTTGTCGCTGCCGCCGATATCAAACTGGAAAAAGCACAGAGCTATGCGGAAAATTTCCATACCAAGCCCTATCCGTCCCTCGAAAGCATGCTTGAAGCAGAAAAACCGGATGTCCTGCATATCTGCACGCCGCACTATCTGCACGTTCCGATGGCGATTTATTCCCTGGAACGAAATATCAATGTCTTTATGGAAAAGCCGCCTGCGATCTCTTTTGACCAGCTCGAAGAACTGAAAAAAGCTGCTGCAAAATCTGACGCCCAACTTGGCTTCTGTTATCAGAACCGCTATAACGCCAGCATCCGCGCGGCAAAGGATCTGATCGACTCCGGAAAAGCCGGAAAAGTCCTCGGCGCACGCGCGTTCGTAACCTGGTGCAGAGGCGCAGCTTATTATACCGAAAGCGGCTGGAGAGGCAGCTTAAAAACCGAGGGCGGCGGCGTTTTGATCAACCAGTCCGTCCACACACAGGATCTGCTCTGCTTTTTGCTCGGCGACCCGACTGCGGTCGATGCAACGATGACCAACCACCATTTAAAAGACGTAATAGAAGTCGAGGATACGCTCGAAGCCTATATTGACTTTAACGGCATCCATGCAAGCTTCTATGCGACGACCTCCTACTGCGCAGATGTCGCACCGCTGATCGAAATTGCCTGCGAAAACATGACAATCCGGGTGGAAGACCCGCACGTCACGGTATATCCCAAAGACGCTGCGCCTTATCAGCTTTCCATCGAAACGCTGACCCCGATCGGCAAGAGTTACTGGGGCACCGGACACACCGCATGCATTTCGGACTTCTATCAGTCACTGCACGACAACCGGCGCTTTCGCTTAAACCTGGAAACAATGGAGCCGAGCATCCGGCTGATGCTTGGAACGTATGAGTCCGCCCGCAGCGGACACAGCGTGACGCTGATCGGATAAAAACGGAGGCGGCATGCATTCCGGCGTCCGACGGTACAGGTCGCCAGATGCAGCGTGCATTCAAAACAGACTCAGCCAGGCAACTGCTGCCACTCCCCACACATAACACAACGAGGTAACCTATCATGAACACACAACATAAACTGCTCTCTTCCTGCCCGGTCAGCTGCTTTGCTGACGAAATCGCAGAATCCTTAGACCGCCAGATCGAAGTGCTTTCCCGACTCGGCATTTCCTACATCGAGCTGCGCAGCGCGGATGGCATAAATGTTTCCGATTTTACAATGGATTTTGCAAAAGAGGTAAAGAAAAAGCTCGATCAGGCAAATATCCGCATTTCCGCCATCGGCTCTCCGATCGGCAAAATCGGAATTGACGATGATTTCGATGCGCACCTGCAGAAGCTTTCCCATACGGAACAGATGGCAGACATCTTCGAAACGCCCTATATCCGTATGTTCAGCTTCTATATCCCGGAAAACTATGCTGCGGCAGACTGCCGCTCCGAGGTGCTTTTCCGGATGGAGGCGATGGTTGCAGAGGCTGCGCATAACAATATTACCCTGCTGCATGAAAATGAAAAAGGTATTTACGGCGACAACGCGTCCCGCTGCCTCGACCTGATGCAGCAATTTGCAGGAAAGCACTTCTCCTGCACGTTCGACTTTGCGAACTTTATCCAGTGCGGTCAGGATCCGTTAGAGGCTTATGAAATGCTCTCCCCCTATATTTCCTATGTCCACGTCAAGGACGCGCTCTTTGCTACCGGCGAAGTCGTTCCGGCAGGCACAGGCGACGGACATCTGCCGGAAATTTTCCAAAAGCTCGACGCTTCCGGCTATCACGGCTTTTTGAGCCTCGAGCCGCATTTAGCCAATTTCAGCGGTCTTGCAGCATTAGAACACAACGCTGCGATTCGCACCGAAAACAACACGGAAAAGGCGTTCTGCGTTGCCTGGGAGGCATTCCAGAAGGTGCTGGGATAACATCAAAGAGCTGCCCATACGGCAGCTCTTTTTCGTGGCATCTTATCTCACAGAATTAAACCTGTATTCCTCCTTGATCTGGCGAAGTCTATCTGCAGTTTTCTTAATAGATTTTAATGTCTTTTAAGAATACTTCATCCCTCGCCGCAGTGATCTGTACCTGAATCTGACAGATGCGGTCTTCCATGTCGTTGATCAGCGGGTTCTGTTCGCCGAAGGGATTCTGCAGCTGGCAGATTTTGCGGTTTCCGATGACAGTGCCCTGATACAGCGGATACTGATTGCCGCTGCCGGACTGCGCCGTAATCCGAAAGCCCTCTACGCGCTGACCCTTGGTCAGATCTTCCCGCAGTGAAACATAGCGGATCCGGTCGGTGGGTTGCTTTAAGGAAATCGTATAGACCTTCTGCGTTTTAGGACTTTCCTCTTCCCGGATTTTGACATCCAGCTCAGTGCCGAACTCTTCTTGCAGCAGCGCGCCGAACTCTTTGAGACGCTTTACGTCCCGCTCATCAATCCGTCCGTCTGTGTTAGGCGGCAAATTCAGGTGCATACACGCATTCGACCCTACGCTTCCCAGATAGGTAGTAAACAGGCGTTCCAGGGAGTGCGGCTCCTCTTCCAGATGCCAGAACCAGCCCGGACGGATAGACATATTGATCTCCGTAGGCGTAAAGGTCAGACCCTTCGTGTAGAGAATATTCGGCATCGTGCCTAACTCCTGTTCGGTATTGTAAATCCAGGAAAGGCTTCCTTCCGCCGCCATCGGTCCGGGACCCGTCTGCATATCGGATAAATAACACAGCTCTGACGGCACAACAGCCCATTCGGAATATCTCGGCTTCCCGGCTTCATTGCCGCACCACCGGATATCCGGTCCGAAATCGTTAAAAATAACCGCATTGGGCTGATATTTCCGGATCAGCTCAATATAACGAGGAAAATCGTATACCTGTTTTCTGCCGTTTAGACCTTCTCCGCAGGCGTTGTCAAACCAGACATAAAAGATGTCGCCGTACTCTGTCAGAAGCTCCGTCAGCTGGTTGCAGAAATAGTCGTTATATTCCGGTGTCCCGTAGCAGGAAGCGTTCCGATCCCACGGAGACAGATAAAATCCGAACTTGATGCTGCCCCTTTTACATGCTTCGGCAGCTTCCCGGACAACATCTTTTTTGCACGGGCTGTTTTTCACGGAATGCTCCGTATATTTGGAAGGCCAAAGGCAGAAACCGTCGTGATGCTTTGCAGTCAGCACCATTCCCTTCATGCCTGCCGCCTTGATCGCTTCCACCCACTGATCGCAGTCCAGATTTTCAGGATTAAAAACAGATTCCGGCTCGGTTCCCTCTCCCCATTCCCGGTTCGTAAAGGTATTTACCCCAAAATGAATAAACGCATAGCTTCCCAGCTCATACCAGTCCAGCTGGCGCTTCGACGGCACAACATGGGCCGCCTCCTGTAAAAATTGAATCATTCCGTTTCTCCCTCTGTAATTTTATGTTTCATTCACTTCTGCTCTATTATACAGGCTGTTTGACATTTGTGTACCTTCTTTTTCTAAAAAGACTTCCATCCGTCCGAGGCCACAGACTTTCCCTTCTTTCAAAACAGGCACCGTATCGACTGCGGTGCCTGCTTCCGCAATTATTACAAAATCAGCCCCAGTTCCTATCGTTCCAGATAAGAACCGGGGCTGTTCTCTTCTTACACTCTTACGATGTAATCGTTCTTTCTCGGCTTTGCCTCCGGCAGCGGACCGTCCGCATAGCCTAAGATACAGCAGGCAACGCCGGCATAGGTATCTGCAATTCCCCATTCTTTCCTCAGTGCTTTGCCTTCTGCGCTTTCAAACATCTCCTTTGCGCGGTTGATCCAGCAGGAGCCAAGCCCGACTGCATAAGCGGCAAGCATCAGATTGCCCATCACGAGCGAACCGTCCTGCAGCCATGTTCCGGCATTGGTATCTGCAAAAACGATCACTACAGTAGGCGCTCCATAAAACGGATCGGAATCTGCTCCCATAACCGCCCCGTTCATTTTGGAAAGCTTTGCAATCAATTCTGGCTCCTGAACCACAACCATCTTCGCCGGCTGACGTCCCATTCCGGACGCTGCGTAGGTTCCCGCTTCCAAAACTGCATTCAGTTCTTCCGAAGAAATCTGCTCTTTACGGTAAGAACGCACGCTTCTGCGTTCTTTAATACTCATCAGTGTTTCCAGTTTCATACGATCCTCCATTCCGCAGGCGCTTTGCGCCGAAGGAATCGCGAGCAGAATTTCCAGTTCTGCTCTGCGATCCTAGCTACTTTGTGACGCCTGCGGCACAAATAGCTGTGAGAAAATAAGCGATCACGCTTATTTTTCTCACTATCCTCCATTTCTTTTTACTCATGCCAAGCTTGAATTACAGCTAAGTTCATGGTACGATATTTAAGATTCAAAATCAAGCAGTTCCTGAACCCGGGTTTGTTTGATGCACACTACAGAAAAGGATTTCTTACCTATGATTAAAGATTTATTTTCCCAGAAACAGACCCTTTCTTTTGAGGTATTTCCTCCCAAGAAGGACGACGAATTTACAAATGCGCAGAACGTCCTGCATCAGCTTTCCGAGCTACAGCCGGATTTTATCAGCGTAACCTACGGTGCAGGCGGCAGCCGTTCCAAACGCACGGTGGAGCTGGCTTCCTTCATCCAGAACAGTCTTCACATCCCGGCAGTTGCCCATATGACCTGCGTTGGCTCCTCCAAAGAGGACATTCTCGCCGTTACCGATGACATGAAACAGGCTGGTCTTTCCCATGTACTGGCACTTCGCGGTGACCGCCCGACCTGGATGGATGATGCACAATTTGAAAACCGTGCCTTTGCCCATGCTTCTGACCTGACCCGCTTCTTAAAGGAGCACACGGATCTGGAAATCGCAGGCGCATGCTATCCCGAAAAGCATTTCGAAGCAGAAAGCCTTGACACCGATATTGCTTACCTGAAAGAAAAGCAGGAAGCAGGCGCAGCGTTTTTCATCACTCAGCTGTTCTTTGAAAATGACAGCTTCTACCGTTTCCTGGAAAAGAAAAATCATGCAGGCATTACGCTTCCGGTCTGTGCAGGCATCATGCCGATCACTTCCGCAAAGCAGCTCGGCACGACGGTAACCCTCTCCGGTTCTTCCGTTCCGAAAGAGCTGGCCGACATCATTGCGACTTACGGAGAAAACCCGGAAGACATGAGAAAAGCCGGTATCGATTATGCGATCCGCCAGATCCTCGACTTAAAGCAGCACGGTGCAGACGGCATCCATATTTATTCCATGAACAAGCCTAAGACAACCCGCACGATCGTGGAAGCGATCCGATAAGAACGAACCTTTCAAATTTTCTGCGGAAATTCGAAAGTAGCGCAAAAAAGAGAACCTTCTAAATTCCCTAACGGGAATTCAGAAGTAGCGCAAAAAAAGAGAGCCTCTCGGCTCTCTTTTAGATAGAATCTTTCAAATTTCCTGCGGAAATTCGAAAGTAGCGCAAAAAAGAGAACCTCGCGGTTCTCTTTTTTGCTTCATTCCCACTCTGTATCGGAGATTTCTACTTTTTTATCCCGCAGCATCAAATCTGCCACTGCTTCCTTTGCGGGCTTTCCGCCAAACAGCACCAGATTGACCTGCTCGATGATCGGCATCGATGTTTCGTACTTGTGTGCCAGACCCAGGGCTGCCTTTGCAGAATACACGCCCTCAACGACCATTTTGACTTCGTTCATGGCCTCTTCCATCGTATATCCTTTCCCGATCAGGATGCCTGCGCGACGGTTTCTCGAATGCATGCTGGCACAGGTTACAATCAGGTCGCCGATTCCGCTCAGTCCAAAGAACGTCTCACGGCGTCCGCCCATAGCAGTGCCCAGGCGCGCAATTTCCGTGATACCTCGCGTAATCAGTGCAGCCTTGGTGTTATCGCCGTATCCTAAGCCGTCTGCAACGCCCGCTGCCAGCGCAACGACATTTTTAAGCGCTGCACCCAGCTCGATACCAAGCACATCCGGGCTTGTATACACGCGGAATACCGGGTTCATAAAAATGCCCTGGATTTTTTCCGCAATTTCCTTTTTCTTAGAACCGACAACGATCGTCGTAGGGATTCCCTTGCCCACCTCTTCTGCATGGGACGGACCGGAAAGTACTGCAACCTCCGCCTGCGGAACCTCTTCTTCAATGATCTGAGAAAGCGTCATCAGCGTGTTTTCTTCCACGCCCTTTGCAACGTTTACGATGATCTGTCCCTGTGCTGCCACATCCTTTAACTGATGCGCCGTGCTTCTGGTAAACGGGGACGGAACTGCCAAAACGAGCAGATCCATACCCTCCACAGCAGCCTTTAAATCTGTCGTGAATCCCACACTGTCATCCAGAATGACTCCTGGCAGCTTGGAGGTCTGTTCATGCTTTTCCTGCAGCATCGTAATCTCATCTGCAAGTGCGCTCCAGACCGTTACCTGATGTCCGTTATTTGTCAAAAGCCAGGTCAACGCAGTGCCCCAGCTGCCGGCACCGATCATACCGATTTTTGCCATAGTTATTTTACCATCCTACTCTAATTTATATCTGCTTTGTTTCCTGGTTCAGCGCTTCTTTATTTTTCTTAAAAAGATAGGTCTTGCGTTCTGTACCGGAAAGCAGACGTTTGATATTCTCCCGGTGCTTCCAATACGCCATTGCCGTCAGAAACGCCGCAATCCCATACATTTCAATCCGGTGTCCCACCGGCATGGAAAACAGATCCATCTGTCCCATAATCACCATTTCGATCAGGAATCCTGCATAAACCAACAGGGAACCGAGGGAAACATAATGCGTCAGCAGGAAGGTACCGAAAAACAGGATCACACCCATGGGAATAAATGCAGGATGGATCGCCAGGATCAGGCCTGCTGTTGCAGCAATGCCCTTGCCGCCCTTAAAGCCTAAATAAAACGGATAGTCGTGTCCCAGAATTGCACCCAGCGCCGCATACATTGCAAGCAGATAATACATATCCTCATGTACGCCGCCTGCAAACAACAGGCGCACTGCTGCGATTGCCAGGATACATTTTAAAATATCTCCTGCCAGTACGATCAGTCCTGCCTTTGTACCGAGCACGCGCAGCGTATTTGTCGTTCCCGCATTGCCGCTTCCGTAATTGCGGATATCGATTCCATGCAACTTTCCATAAATATAGGCAGTCTGAAACAGACCGAACAGATAGCCGATGGCTACACAGACCAGACGTTCCATCATTCGTTATTCTCCTTCCTCTCTCTGATAATAAATTTCAGAGGTGTTCCGCGGAACCCGAACGCCTCGCGGATTTTATTTTCTATATATCTCGTATAAGAAAAGTGCATCAGTTCTTTATCATTGACGAAAATAACAAATGTCGGAGGCTTTACCGATACCTGCGTAATGTAATACAGCCGCAGACGCTTTCCTTTGTCCGTCGGAGGCTGCTGCAGTGCAACCGCTTCCGCCATAATTTCATTTAATACGCCCGTTGCAACCCTCAGCGCATGGTTCTCAATGACTGCGTCGATTGTCTCAAAAAGCTTGGGCAATCTCTGTCCGGTCAGTGCAGAAATGAAAATAATCTCTGCATACGGCATAAAGGAAAGGGTGTTTCGGATCTTTTCCTGAAAACGATAAATCGTCTTATCATTTTTCTCGATGGCGTCCCACTTGTTGACCGCAATGATCATGCCCTTGCCCCGCTCATGAGCAATTCCTGCAATCTTGGCATCCTGCTCGGTCACACCCTCTTCCGCATCGATGACAAGCACGACGATATCGGCGCGCTCTACCGCGCTGACGGTGCGGACGATCATATAGCGCTCCAGCTCTTCTTTAATTTTATTTTTGCGTCGAAGACCTGCCGTATCAATGAAGATGTACTCTTTTCCGTTATGCACTACCTCGGTATCCACCGCATCCCGCGTTGTACCTGCAATATTGGAAACGATCACCCGGTTTTCACCGATCAAGCGGTTAATAATAGACGATTTGCCGACATTCGGTTTTCCGACAATCGCAATTTTCGGACGATCATCCTCCTCTTCCATCTCTGCATCTTCGGGGAAATGACGAACAACTTCGTCCAGCATATCGCCGATCCCCATTCGGTTTGCCGCAGAAATCGGCCACGGATCACCGATCCCCAAATTATAAAACTCATAGACATCCGCCATGTATTTCTGGAAGCTGTCTACTTTGTTGACTACCAAAACCACCGGCTTGTGGGAACGGCGCAGCATATCCGCTACCTTGGAATCTGCATCCACCAATCCCTGCTTGACATCTACCATAAACAGAATCACGTCCGCCGTGTCGATGGCGATCTGTGCCTGCTCCCGCATCTGGGACAAAATGATATCCCCGGAATCCGGCTCGATACCGCCGGTATCAATCAGGGTAAAATTTTTATCCAACCACGCAATGTCCGCATAAATACGGTCTCTCGTAATGCCCGGTGTATCCTTTACGATAGAGATCATCTCTCCCGCCAGTGCGTTGAACAGTGTCGATTTTCCGACATTGGGTCTGCCAACTACTGCAACGATTGGCTTTCTTTTTCTTGCCATATATGCTCCTTTCCTTATAACGGACAACATTTCTCCCGCCTGTCCTTTGGCAATACGCTGATTTTTCTAAACTGCACAGCTGCAATTTCCGGACTGGGGTTAAAATTCGCCCAGCAAACTTTCCGTAAAATCATATCCGCTTGATTTTACAATATTCACGGGTACTTGTAAAGCGCTGGAAATATCCTCAACCGTATAGTCGTCCAACAGCACCCTTTCACCGCTTCGAAGGACGTTGATCGGCAACAGCAGCTCTTCACCCAGATGCTCGCCCTTTAACTGCGCCATGATATCCTGTCCTGTTAAAAGCCCTGTTACCGTAATCCGTTCCCCAAAAAAGTCGTTGCGGATCGGATGCACATGGACGCAGAGCCCCGGAAATTCTTCCTCCATCCGCCTCGCCATCCGTTCGATATAGGGTGCGACGATTCTGCCGGTTACTGTAGAAATTTCCCGCTTTCTGTGATTCCAGCGCTCCATCGCGCCGCTTTTTCGAAGCTGCCGCAGGGAATCTTCAAATTCCTCCAGCAAAAGCCGTATCATGCCGACACCGTTTTCCAGCTGCAGATACCCGTCGTAGTTATCCTCGTCTGGGATCTCCTCTTCCGCCAGGATATACCATTCGTCGCTGGCATGGATAAAATGCAGACCGTACTCGGGAAAAAGCTTTTCCTGCCATTTGTGGATCGTCGCAAGCACCTGCTGCGCGTCTTCTTTTGTAAAGGGCTCCAGAGGATACAGCCCCTCCCGGTATTTCGACAGTCCAACCGGCACAACCGACACGCTGCGCAGATGCGGCAAATATTTCGACATGTCGGAAATGCTGCGTTCCAGCTCTGCACCGTCGTTGACTCCCTTACATAAAACGATCTGGCCGTTCATCTCGATGCCCGCCTCGTAAAAGCGATCGACCTTTTTGAGCGCGTCGCCTGCAAAACGGTTGTGCAGCATCATGCAGCGCAGCTCCGGATTTGTGGTCTGAAAGGAAATATTGATCGGAGACATATGATATTTGATCACACGTTCCACATCCTTGTCAGACATGTTTGTCAGCGTCACATAGTTGCCCTGCAAAAAGGAAAGACGCGAATCGTCGTCTTTAAAATACAGTGTTTCCCGCATTCCCTTCGGCATCTGGTCGATGAAACAGAAAATACATTTGTTGCTGCAGGAACGGTAATCGTCCATCAGTCCGTTTTCAAACTCGACCCCCAGATCCTCCGCGTAATCCTTATCGATCTCCAACAGCCACTCTTCCCCGGACGGCTTGGCGATCAGCACCTCCACATACTCTTCCTCGATCATATATTGATAATCAAAAATATCTTCTACCGTTTCACCGTTGATCTCCAGCAGGCGATCTCCGGGTTCTATCCCCATCTCCTCTGCGATGCTGTCCGGTTTTACAGTTTTAATCAAATGCCCTTTTTGCTTCTTCATGAACTATCCTACTCCTGCATGCTTTCTGATCGGAAATTCTTCTTTTTTTGAATCCAATTCCTGTACCTTCCTATTTTACTAGAAAAATCCCGCTCTGTCACGAGAAATTTCTTGACGCGCCAACAGGCGGATGATATAAATGAAAGGTAAATGTACTGTCTGATGAATTCCATCAGGATATAATGGAGGAAAATCAAATGCCTAATTTACGCGAACTGGAAAATGCACTTCCCGTTGGCCCTCTGAAAATCATTGCGTTAAACTCCGCAGAGAAGCTCGGCAGAAATGTCAATGATTATCTCGTAACATTCCGCAGAAATATGCGCAAGACCGTACATGACGATCCTGCATTCCGCGGCTATATCGAAAACAACTATCTGGTTGACGCCAGCTGCCCACGTTTCGGCAGTGGGGAAGGCAAGGGTGAATTACACGAATCCGTCCGCGGTACCGACCTCTATCTTCTGGTCGATGTCTGCAACCATAGCCTGACCTATTCTTTAAACGGCTATACCAACCATATGTCTCCCGATGACCATTATCAGGACTTAAAAAGAATGATTGCCGCCGTAGAAGGTAAGGCAAAGAGAATCAATGTCATTATGCCCTTCCTGTATGAAGGCCGTCAGCACAAAAGAAGCGGCCGTGAATCTTTGGACTGTGCCTATGCACTGACAGAGCTCGCTGAAATGGGCGTTACCAACTTTATCACCTTCGATGCGCACGACCCCAGAGTACAGAACGCAACCCCTCTGTGCGGCTTCGATAACTTTACCCCTCCGTATCAGTTCATGCGTGCCCTGCTCGACAACGTGCCGGATCTCATCATCGACAAGGATCATATGATGGTTATCAGCCCGGATGAAGGTGCCCTTGACCGTACCACTTATTTTGCAAATGTACTCGGTGTCAACATCGGTATGTTCTATAAGCGCCGCGATTACTCCGTGATCGTAAACGGCAAAAATCCCATCGTTGCACACGAATTCTTAGGAGATAATATCGACGGCAAGGACATTGTGATCGTCGATGATATGATTTCCTCCGGCGGAAGTATGCTTGATACCGCCCGTCAGTTAAAGGAAATGAACGCAAGACGTGTCTTCATCTGTACGACCTTCGGTCTGTTCACAGACGGCATGGCTGCATTCGATGAAGCCTATGAAAAGGGATGGTTCGACAAGGTAATCACCACCAACCTCACCTACCAGATTCCCGAACTGCTCTCCCGCCCTTACTACATCGAAGCGGACATGAGCAAGTTCCTGGCATCCATCATCGACTTCATGAACCACGATGTTTCCATGTCCAACGTCCTGACTCCCACCGAGAAGATCCGGACAATTCTGGAAAAATACAACAAGCGCGAGTCTTATTTATAAATTCCGTTATCAGACAGCTATACTGTCCGGTGTCTTTATAAAAGTGCAAAAAAGAATGTGCCTTGGCACATTCTCGTAGCGCGTTTTTATTTCATAGGACGCATTTTCCTATGAAATAGAAAGAGCGAGCCACTGCAATGTGCAGAATGGCTCGCTCTTTTTTGTTCATGACAATAGAATGCTCGCAGAGCGTGCATTCTATTGTTTGCTGTCAACTACATTCCAAAATCAGGCAGAGTTTACTTCATCACCATCTCTGCATCTGCAGGAAGCTCAAACGGCAGTTTTCCGGGCTTTTGCTGATACCAGAACGCCACAGAGGTATAATCATCGTATCTCGGTCCTGTCCAGCCAAGATTGTCCATTGTCATCTTAAAACTCTTCGAAAAATAAACCGGATCTTTTACATGGAAGCGGTAAAGCAAAAAGCGCTGCTGCTGGTTGTAAAACTCTTCGTTATCGCCAAGGATCGCATATAATCCGGTATACAATCCGGAGAAGGTCTGATATTTGTTCAAAATAATATCATTTCCGAACCCGTAAGATCCGCAGAAATAATCCTCCGTACCGGTATAATTCATGGAAGGGTATTTCGCACCATCAATATACATCTTGATCTCGCCCTCTACCCAGCAGGTGTTGTTGCCATTCATGCCGGAGGAAAAACATACACCGGCAAACATTCCGGGACCTTCCACGTTGTCCAACACAGTATAGGAACGTCCTTTCTGCACCGGATGCTCCTGTCTGTAAACTGCATGGAAATATCCGCTGTCCTCCGGAATTTCCCCGTGCCAGCCGGAAATCATATAAAACAGCGTCTGCTTCTGCTCTCCTCTGTTTTCCATTGTAATTTTACAATGCTTGTAAAAAGGCATCTCCCAGTAGCTGTTATAGCCGCGTCCCGGTGCAGTCAGCATCGTCGCAGCGTTCAATACAACATACTTTCCATCCCTGTCCTTGAAATTCTCATCATAAGCACATCCGAAAAATGCGGAAATCGGTGCTTCTACCGAAGGGAACTCCTCATTATCCCAATAGATTCTCATCACAAAGGAATGTCCCACATAGCCGGTAAACCAGATATGCGTAATCATACCCGGTCCGTCGGTATCGCATAAAACAACCGTTTCTCCCGGCTCAATATCGATACAGGGACGCAATTTTTCGCAGTCCTTTGCATGCGTGCCGCCTTCTCTGGTTCCTGTTGGATTCTCTGCGGAAAACCCAAAACTCTCTCTCTGCCTGATCTGAAAAAGTGATGTCTCCATATCAAAATCTCCCTTTCGCTGCTCTTTTGTATTCCTTTTCCGTTTTACAGCTTATGCTTATTATATCTGATTTGCTCTTATCTGAAAAGGGATAACTTGCATTTCAAAATCTATAGTTTTAAAAAGGACACAGAAAACTCCTTTGCAAAACACCTCCGGACGAGTTATACTGAAAGAAAAACGGGAGTGTCATACATGGACCAGAATGAATCCAAAATGCAGATCGCAGTACTGATCGATTCAGAAAACGTCAGTTCCAGATATGCATCTATCATTTTTAATGAAATCGAAACCTACGGCTTTGCCACTTATCGCCGCATCTACGGTAACTGGACAAAAAATAACGGCTGGAGTGAAAATATTCTTCTGGAGAATTCCATCACGCCGATTCAGCAGTTTAACTATACCTCGGGCAAAAATTCTTCCGACATGACGATGGTCATCGACGCGATGGACATCCTCTATTCCGGCAATGTAGACGGTTTCTGTCTCGTCACCAGCGACAGCGATTTTACCCGGCTCGCCATGCGCCTGCGGGAAGCCAATATGTACGTGATTGGTATGGGAGAATCCAAAACCCCTGCCGCCCTCACAAAAGCGTGCAACAAATTCATCCATCTGAATCTGATTTTTGAAGCAAGTGTTACCCTTTCCGAAAGTCAGACCGCCGAACTGCATGAAGACTTTTCCTCCGACCGCAGCGTCAAAGCGAATGCAGTCACCCCGATCGCTGATATCGAAGAAGCCATCATTTCTGTCATCAACGATAATGAAAACAAAGGGAAACTCACCTATATGGGAGAAATCGGCAGCCGTTTAAACAGCAAATTCACCGATTTCGATGTCCGTAACTACGGATATACCAAGCTCTTAACATTTATTCAGGACAAATGCGCCAAGCTCGAGCTGGTGAAAGAAAATTCCTCTTATTATGTGAAAGTCCGCGAAATAAACAATGTTTCCGAAATGCAGAAGGAAGTAACGGATCTCATTGAGAAAAGCGGCGGCAGTGTAGATAATCTCTCTGTCATCTACGACTGCCTGAAAAAGAAGCATCCGGACTTTGACCTAAAGGATTACGGCTACAGCCGCCTGTCCAGCTTCTTACGCAGCATGGGCAATATCTCCGTCCGTGGAAACGCTGTTACCCTAAAGGATGCGGCAAAGCAAAAGACTCGAAAAAAAACAAAACAATAGAATGCACATTTCGCGGATCTTCTATTGTCATGAACTATGAGAAACACGCTCCGCGAGTTTCTCAAGTTATCGCTGCAGTCGCCAAGGTCTCGTGCAAGCACGGACTTTGGCTCGTTGCACGCGTAAACAATAGAATGCACGCTCTGCGAGCATTCTATTGTCATGAATAAAAACGTCCGGCAAAATGCCTTTGGAATTTTTTCCATCTGCATTCTACCGGACGTTTTTCAGATCGTCTCAGGCTTCTTGAACGGATTCTGCGATCCGCTCTCTGATATAACTTTCCAGGAAATCCGCCGTCTTTTCAATCCCCATCCGGCTGCTGTTGATACTCAGATCATAATTACGGGAATCTCCCCATTTTCCCTTTACGTAATAGTTGTGGTACATCTTACGCTGGCGATCCTGCTTTTCGATCATATTCTTCGCTTCTTTCTCCGTCAGGTTGTGAAGCTTCATAATACGCGCAGTCTTGACCGGAATATCGCCCAGCACGAAAATCGTGATCAATCCTGGGGTTCCTGCAAGTTTTGTTTCCGAGCAGCGTCCTACAACGACAAAGGATTCTCCCTCATCTGCTTTTTTCTTCAGATACTCGAACTGCATCTGCGCGATATTTTCTTCTGCAGAGGTCGAATACTCCCTTACCCTTCTGGAAAACAGGATGTTTCTGGGCACTTCATCATAACGGTGCAGCGTTTTGGCGTCTACGTTTCTCTCCTGCGCAATAGATTCCAGAATATTGCTGTCGTACAAAGGCAGATCAAACCTTTTTGCCAGCGTCTCCGCAATCACATGGCCGCCGCTTCCAAATTCCCGTCCTACAGAAATAATCAGCTGTTTCTTCATACACATACCCCTCCGTTACCCCTTATATTTTTCGTTTCGGAGAATTCCGTTTTGCCGCAGGCAAAAAACTCCCTCCGGCAAAACAGGATTCTGCTTTTAGAAATATCTCAGGAAAATGCAAACCATCGAAATCGAAATGACAATGATCGTCGCAGGTGCCGCATATTTACAGTAATATCCCCATCCAATCGGATAGCCTTGCTTGGTCGCGACGGAAATTCCAACAACGTTTGCAGATGCGCCAATCGGTGTTGCGCTGCCGCCGATATCGGTTCCCATGGAAAGTGTCCACGCCAGCGTAGTCAAATCTATGCCCTGCAGCGCCGACAGCGTCTGGATGACCGGAATCATCGTCGCTGCAAACGGAATATTGTCAACAAATGCACTTGCAATTGCGGATATCCAGAGAATAATCGCGCACATCAGCATGCCGTTTGAGCCGCTCAATTTACTGATCAGACCGGCGATTTCTTCCAGTACGCCCGTCTGCTCCAATCCGCCGACTACAACAAACAGACCAATAAAGAATAAAAGCGTCTTATAGTCTACTTTGGCAAGCAGCTCTTTTGCATCCTTATACTGTGTCACAAGTGTCAAAATCGCAATAAACGTACCGATAAACGCAACGGTCAGCCCCGTCTGCGCATGGGTTACCAAAAGGACAACTGCCAGCAGGAAAATGACACAGCTCTTTGCAAACTCACCTTTATCTGTAATCGCTTCCTTCGGATCGGGATAAGAAGTAACCGGAACCGCTGCACCCTGTCCGGCCAGCTCCTTATGAAAGCATAAGTAAAAATAAATCACGATGACAACCAGCGAAATCAGAGCGATAAAGCCGGTGTTGGAAATAAATTCACCGAAGGTATATCCCAGGGATGTACCGATGATGATGTTGGGCGGGTCTCCACACATCGTTGCCGAACCTCCAAGGTTCGCACAGAAAATTTCCGACAGAATAATCGGAACCGGATTACACTTGAGCGTCTGCGCCAGTTCCAGCGTAACTGCCGCCAAAAACAGGATGACCGTAATACTGTCGATGAACATCGCCAGTACAAAAGACATCAGCATAAACGTGATAAATACCGGAATCGTGCGATATTTTACCAGCTTTGCGATCTCCAGACAGAGCCAGCGGAAAAAACCTGCCTTTCCCATTCCCTCTACCATGATCATCATACCTAAAATGAAAATGATGGTAGACCAGTTAATTCCGGATGAAGATGCCTCTCCTTCCGCTGCCGTGTACCAGAAGCTTGCCTGAAAGATGCTTTTCACATTCAGCGTTTCCACAATCGCATCCTTACTGTGCATGCCCAATCCAAACACCAGTACGATCATCAAAAGTCCGCAGCCAAGGGACACATACTGCCGCTCGATTTTGTCCAGGACAATCAGGACAAACATCATTACGAAAATCAGAACTGCCAATATATGCGGTGCCATTTTCGTTCCCTCCTCTCATATTCTCTTTTGACATTATAATGCATTTTTCGAGGAAGCATAATTGATACTTTGCACAATAAATTCAATCAAAATTCAGCATCTTTCCAGTTCTCTTAACATTCTTCTGGACAATTTGACATAGCACGTCAACTCTGCATGAAACCTTCTCCGCTTCCAGAGCATGAACTGCCGTCTCTTTCCCTTCACTCCATCGGAACTGCAATCCCGATCAGCGTGTCCTCCGCCAACTGATAGGCAATCTCCTCTTCCCAGTTTAAATCAGCTGTTTTTTGTGAAAAATGGATCTTTAACATCGCCTGATCTTTTGGCGCAGAACCGGCGTTTTTCAATGCCGCCAAAAACAGTTGATATTCCGGATCCGTAATCAGGTACAGCTCTGTCATCTCCCCTGCGGTTTCACCATAAAAATACCAGTCCTCAAATTCACAGTGCGGATTGAAAAAAACAAACGCATTGTCCGCCTGATAAAAACCGTGCCTGTCCTTTGCAGAAGCTTTTTTCGCAGGCGGATTGTTAAAATCGTCTTCCGTATTTTGTGGTGAACCTGCATCTGTGCTGCCTGCTGCAGTCCCGTCAGATTCTGCCCAGGGGATATCGTTCCCACCCATAAGCTCCGGGACCAGGTCTTTCGCAGCCTCATACAAACGTCCAAAACGTTCCAGTTCCCTGCACAGCGGCAGCAGCTCCTCGCCGAGCTCTGTCAAATAGAAACGAACATCGCCTGTCCGATGGACTCTCTCCTGAAGCATCCCGAATACATCGGTATCCGACAGGTCTTCCAATCCTCCCGGCTTTTCGTCTGCGGACACAACGATCGTCGCCGTGCCCTCTTTTTCCGCGGACACAACGATCTCCGCCATGCACTCTTTTTCTGCGGACACAACGATCTCCGCCGTACCCTCTTTTTCTGCGGACACCAGCCCGACAGCCTGCAGCACACAAAGCTCTGCCGCCACGCCCTGCTCGTCTTCTTCCATACATCCCGCCAACTGTTTTTCGGACATCGGCTCTTTTTCCAATAAAAATACGATCTGCAGACGGCTGCCGCTCAAAAGCTTCGCCGCCTGCAAACCGGATTTCCATACGTTTTCTGTATTCATCCTGTAAGGCTTACCTCATCTGTATTTCTAGCTCCGGCTGCGGTGCGTCCAGACAGGAAAATCCGATCTGTACCTTGAACAGGTCGCCGTCCAGATAGATTTCAAACGTTCCCTTCTGCAGCGTCGTCAGGTTCTGTGCAATCGACAGTCCCAGTCCGCTGCCCTCCGTACTTCTGGAAATATCGCCGCGGATAAACCGTTCCGTCAGCTCCTCGGCACGGATGTTCAACGCCTGCGCGGAAATATTTTTCATTGTAAATACCGCGATTTCCCTATCATCCTGTCTGACTCTGCGGATTTCCAGATAGACCCGCGTGCCTTCCAGCGCATACTTGCAAACATTGGAAAACAAATTCTCCACCACGCGCCAGATTCTTCTCGGATCGGCTTCGATATAAACCGGCTCCGGCGGCAAACTGACGATCATTTCCAGGCATTTTTCCTTTAATTTGTCATCGAACTCCCCGCAGGTCTGCTTGACGAGTTCCTTGAAATCCAGTCGCTCCATCTGCAAAGAAATATTGCCGGACGTGATCTTGGACGCTTCCACCAGATCGTCCGTCAGCTGCTTCAAGCGTTGGGACTTCGCATCCAACACCTGAATATAGCCTTTCGCGCGCTCATTGTCGATCTGCTCGCGCTTTAACAGGTTCACAAAGTTGATAATCGACGTCAGCGGCGTTTTGATATCATGAGAAACATTCGTAATCAGATCGGCTTTTAACCGTTCGTCCTTCATGCTCTTTTCAACCGCCGTCTTGATGCCGTCTCCGATACCATTGACCGCTTCTGCCAGCTCCCGGTTTTCTCCGTGCATGTCGGAAAGATCGACCTTCAGATCCAGATCGCCGCGCCCCAATCGAACCGCAGTGTCCACAATCTGCTGCAGATCCTTTTTCGAGCTGTACAGCATCAGAATCGCAATGATATCGATTACAGCCGCAATCAGAATCCCAGCAACACCGCAGCCGCCCAGAATCAGGTTGCCCGCAAGCAACAGCAAAAACGGAAGCAGACTTCTGACCAGAATGTGCCCGTTGTCATAAAGCCGCAGCACGCCGTTTCCAATCCGACTGAAAATCAGCCGCAGCATGGAATTGCTCCACAGTGTATGCGCCCTCGCCCGTCTGACAAGACTCAAATAGAAAAGCAAAAACACATCGTCCAGTAAAAAGGCAACAACACCCACTGCAAACGGAAACCATACCGCATGCGTCACATCCGTCAACGTCGTCTGTGCAAGCAGATACAAAAGCCAGCTGACGCCGAGGATCATACCCATCATCAAAATCCCTGCCGCCACAAACGGCTCCGTCAGCACCGTGTCCCGAATCCTTAATTCGATCTGATAACCGCCGCCCTCTTTGCGGACGCGCCCTTCATACCGGGTTATCCGAAGCAGCAGCCAGACAGAAACCACAAGAAATAACATGCCGGCTGCAGCCAGATAACCGTAATAAGGAACGACTCGGTGATACGCCGCACGCGCGGTTGCAAAGCCGTCCTGTGCCGGATACGTCGTATCAACTGCCAGCCATACCCGCGTATTATCGCCAAAGGCATACTGATAGGAGGACAGCTCCTGTCTAAGCTCCTCCGCAGCAATCTCCGTATTCGTCAAAAGCTCCGCCCGATCTGCGTTATAGCACAGATATCTGCCATATTCTTCAAATTGTCTCGTAATTTCGTCTAATTTTTTATCTGAAAAATCGTCCTTCAGATTCGTATAATAATGGACTTCGCCATCCTGATCCATCCGGTAACAATATCGGATATTTGACACGTCCAGACCGTAACTGTCTTTGTACGCCGAATATTCGGAAAAATTATAAAAAAGTTCCTTCGATGTCGTCTTTAAATCGTCCCGCAGCTGAATGTATTCGTCTGTGTCGGACGCATATTGCGCCAGGTCCTTTCCCTCCGCAGACAGATACCGGGGCACCAAAAGATCCAGCTCCATCCCATCTGCATCCGAATAATTCAGTCCCAGCTCCTCGCACTTTTTCTGATATTCTTCCCGGCTGGAGGGAAGCTCCTGAATCATCTGCATCGAAAGCGACTGCTTCTGCCGTTTCTGATCCAGCTTCTGCAACACATTCAGGGTTGCCGTTTCCCCGTTCCAGTCGTTCCCGCTCAGCCCCTCCTGACCGGAAAAAACGCTGGAATCCCCTTTAAAATAAGCGTCCAGCTGTGCCTTCGTCGCAAAAACCTTTTCCGTCACGAAGCCATAATTTCCCCATTTGACCAGATCATCCAGATAAAAAGACGCCGTTGCCGTCGTGTCACGGACATCTTCCTGCCTGTGGGCAAATTCCGCGATATCGATCTGCTTTTGTCCATTATAAGTTCCGTCCGTTTCCAACTGGCTTCGGATGACAGAAAGCCGCGTCACTCCCCGAATTTCTTCGGACAGAATATCCGTGAACAGATCGGAATTTTCAAACGAATTACTGTTTTCAAGCAGATTGATCTGCTGTTCATACAGCCTGCCGTTTCTCTCCACGCTGACCGAACTATTGCAGGCAAGCCCGACAAAAATTGCCGCAAAAGCCGCTGCCAGCACTTTCTGAAAAATGAGCAGCACTCTTCTGTCCTTCTTTCCAATGACCCATTTCTTTTTCATGAGCCCGTACTCCTTTCCGGCTTTTTTCGTCACGGCTGCTTCTCGATCTTGTATCCGACACCCCAGACAACCTTCAGATAACGGGGCTCCTTCGGATTAATCTCAATCTTTTCCCGGATGTGTCGGATATGGACAGCCACTGTATTGTCCGCACCGATTGCCTCTTCTTCCCAGATGCTTTCATAGATCTGATTAATCGAAAAAACACGCCCCTGATTGCGCACCAGAAGCAACAGAATATTGTATTCAATCGGTGTCAGCTTGACTGGCTCTCCGTCCACCGTAACCTCTTTGGTCTCGTCGTTGATCACGAGTCCGCCAGCGCGGAACACTGCATTATTGTCCGTGTTTAAATTTCCCAGCTTCGTGTAGCGGCGCAGCTGCGACTTCACCCGCGCAACGAGCTCAAGCGGATTAAACGGTTTTGTCACATAGTCATCCGCGCCGATGTTCAGCCCCAGAATCTTGTCCGCGTCCTCGGATTTTGCCGACAGGATAATGATCGGAATGCTGCTGTATTCCCGAATTTTGAGCGTCGCATGGATTCCGTCCAGCTTCGGCATCATAATATCGATAATCAGAAGCTGAATGTCGTTTTCTTTTAACGCCCGGATCGCCTGCTCCCCGTCATATGCCTTGATGACATTGTAACCCTCCTGCGCCAGATAAATTTCGATTGCTTCCACAATCTCTTTATCATCGTCACATACCAGAATATTTGTCATAATACCCTCCATTTTCTGCTTTCTCTCTATTAAATCAGAAAAATCTGAATCTGCTGTCCGGGATATTCTTAATATTTTATAAAGATTTACCGGCAGCAGCCGTTTTTACGCGCATTCTATTGCTTCAGCATCAGAAACGCCGCCAGATTTCCGCGTTTTCCCTTGCTCGCCCGATGAGAAAACAGATAGCCCGGATTGCAGCAGGTGCAGATGTCCGTCATCGACAGATGCTCCTTTAAAATCCCTGCGCCAAGCAAAATTGCTTCATTGGCACGCCACAGGTCCAGCTGATATTTTCCATTGACCTTTTCGGTCAGTATATTTTTCATGGAAACGTCCTGATATCTCTCCTGAGAAAAGAGCTTTTCAAAAGGTTCTGCCACATCTTTTCCGACTTCATAGCAGTCCTGACAGATCGACGGACCAATCGCCGCAAAAATATCCTCCGGACGGCTTCCATACGCCTCGCGCATCGCTTCGACTGTCTTTTTTCCCATCTCACCGACTGTCCCCCGCCACCCGGAATGAGAACAGCCGATCGCATGATGCACCGGATCGACAAACAAAAGCGGCACACAGTCCGCATAAAACGTGCCAAGTATCAGCCCGGGCACGTTTGTGATCAGCCCGTCCACATCCCGATAATCTTTCTCTTTCGTCACGCCCTTTCCTGCATCCTCTTTTTCCACACGGCGGATATTTGTCGTATGGGTCTGATCGGAGCAGACGAACGCGTCCGAAGTTGTCCCGAACACGCCTGCCGCCCGCCGGAAATTTTCATCCACCGCCTCCCGGCTCGTATCCCGCGCATAGCTGAAATTGAAAGAAGCACAGTCCCCGGTACTGACACCGCCGAACCTGCTGGTGACCATATGAGTCACTATATTTAACCGTTCTAACGCCGGAAAGGTGAGATATTCCACCTCTCCGCTTTTGTGAATTTCCATCCCCGGATAACCCGTCTTTTTCCGGATCAGATCTTTTTTTGCTATCTTCGTCTCCTGCTGTTCCACGTCCCTGCCCTCCTGTATTCAAATGCATTTTGAATCCACTGGATCTCTTTCCTGCAGACCGCCACCACGTCAAAGCGGATCTGTACATCCCCCTCTGCAGGATGCTTCCACAGATACCAGTCTGCGCAACGGCAGATTTTTTCCTGCTTTGCGCTCCCAACCGCCTCCAACGCTGTCCCAAATCGGTCGTCGTTCCGATATTTTACTTCAAAAAAAACAAGGCAGCCCCGGTGAAACCCGATGATATCGATTTCTCCCCTGCTGCACCTGTAATTACGCTCCAGAATGTTTACTCCGCTGCGCATCAGATAAGCTGTCACTGCTTCCTCCCAGAAAGCGCCCACCTGTCTTTTATTCATTTAACCTTCTTTCACAAAATGACCGATGAAGCTTCTGCGGTGAATCGCCGTCGGTCCCATGGTCTGCAGCGTCTCGATATGCTCTTTTGATCCATACCCTTTATTGCGTGCAAATCCGTAGCCCGGAAAAACTTCCTCATACTGCTCCATCATCCGATCCCTCGTCACCTTCGCTACAATGCTCGCTGCAGCAATGGATACGCTTTTTGCATCTCCCTTGATGATCGGAACCTGTTGAATTGCCACCTGCGGAATCCTTACCGCATCGTTTAGCAGAACTGCAGGCTGAGGATTCAGCTTTTCAATCGCCTGACGCATCGCTTCGTAGGTCGCCTGCAGGATGTTGATCTCATCGATTCGCTGTGGGCTGACAATCCCGATTCCCACCGCCACTGCGTGCTCCAAAATGATGTCATATAACTGTTCCCTTTTTTCTGCAGAAAGCTGCTTGGAATCGTTCAGATACAATATTTCGCAGTTCTTCGGCAAAATAACCGCGCCTGCAACAACCGGTCCCGCCAGCGGTCCCCTTCCAACCTCGTCAATGCCGCAGATCAGGCCTTCCTTTTCATAGTCCCGTTCATACTGCTGCAGCTGATAAATCCGCGCTGTTTCCTTTTCCAGCGTCTCCCGCTGCTTTTCCGAACGCCGGATCAGCGCCTGCACACCGCTTCTTGTGTCTTCCCGATAGGTTTGTTCCAGATTTTCCAACAGGCCTGCCGCAGACTCTGCCTCTGTCCGCATGGAGGCTTTTTTCAAGCGCTCTCCGGCTTCTGCAAACCGCGCTTTGATTTCCCCGATTTTTTCCATATCAGATGTCCCTTACTGGTGTTTTAACACTCCAAATTTATGAAACGGCCAGATTCTGACCCACGCTTTTCCGATAATCTGATCCCGGTGGATATTTCCGACGCTCGGCTCCCGGCTGTCCGAGCTGTTGTTTCGATTATCGCCCAGCACAAAATATTCGTCCTCGCCGAGGGTAATCGGCTCGCCTGCGCGCCCCGGTGACAGCATCACTTCCTTGCCGTAGCCTTCCTCCAGCACCTGTCCGTCAATGTAAATCGTTCCGTCCGTGCCGATCTGAACCGTTTCGCCGGGCAGACCAATAATCCGCTTAATATAGTAAACATTTTCATCGTACTGGAATGGGAACACGATAATATCAAAGCGCTGCGGATCCTTGAAACGATACGAAATCTTGTCTACGATCAGGTTATCGTTATTGCTCAGTGTCGGCTCCATCGAGCTTCCGTTGACCTCCGTGCGCTGTCCGACAAATGTGATCACCAGCCAGGTGATACCCAGGACAACTACGATATATAAAAGCGTGCTTCCGATTTCTTTCAGGATTGCTTTTCCACTCATGGCTTACGCCTCCTTTTTCGGCAATTCCAGCGTCATGCGGCCGAGCCTGCCGCTGCGAAAATCATCCAGAACGAGGGCCGCGCCCTTTTCATATTCCGGCTCACCGCCCTTTTTCAGACAACCGCGGGACTTGCAGACTGCTTCCAGAAGGGCGAGGGCTGAATGGAGGGACGCTTGCGCGTCGCCATCTGCGCCCGCTGTATCCAGTGTCAGCTGATACCGCTTTTCCAACGCCTCCGGGTAATTCTCCCCGATAAACACAAGCAGGGAAAGTGCCATTTCTTCGCGGTTTAAGATTTCATCGTTCATCGAGCCGATCAGTGCGAGGCGTTCTCCCACCGCCTGATCTTCGAATTTCGGCCACAGGATGCCGGGCGTATCCAAAAGCTCCAGACCCTTGTTCAGGCGAATCCACTGCTTGCCCTTCGTTACGCCGGGCTTGTTGCCGGTTTTCGCGCACGCCTTTCCTGCGAAGCTATTGATAAACGTCGATTTTCCTACGTTTGGAATTCCTGCCACCATCGCACGCACCGGACGGTTCAAAATACCGCGTTTGCGGTCGCGCTCGATCTTTTCCCGGCAGGCTTCCTGAACCTTGCCCTGAATCGCTTTCATCCCGGCGCCGCTTCTGGCGTTGATTTCCAGTACAGCAAAGCCAAGACTTTCAAAATATGCCGTCCAGGCGCGGTTTGCAGCCGGATCGGACAGATCGGATTTATTCAATAAAATCAGGCGTGCCTTGTTTTTCCCCATCTCGTCGATATCAGGATTGCGGCTCGATTGCGGACATCTGGCGTCCACCAATTCGATAATCAAGTCGATCAGCTTGATATCTTCCTGCATCGCGCGGCGCGCTTTCGTCATATGTCCGGGATACCACTGGTATACCATAGTTTTCTTTCCTTTTCTGTAACTGTGAGGGTACTGAACAGTTACCCTTTTCTTTATAATAGTCTGTGTGATTCTCAGTGAATCAGCCCCCAGCCATCCGTGCCGTTTCCGAAATGGAACCACGCCTCGCCGACGATCGTGCTGCGCAGCACCGGACCGACATTGGCAGAACGACTGTCCTCACTGTTATTACAATTATCGCCGAGCACGAAATATTCGTCCTTGCCCAGCTTGATTTCATTCTCTGCAATACCGGCTGACGCGATCAGATCCATCTCTTCATTTTCCTGCGCCTTACCGTCTATATATAAAATGCCGTCCTGAATCAGGACGGTCTGCCCCGGAACCGCTACAACACGCTTCACATAATAGTGGGCATTCTGATTACCGTTTGGCAAAAATACCACCACATCCCCTGTCTGCGGAGAAAAGAAACGATACTTTAAGCGGTTAACCAAAATTCCCTGTCCGTTCGTCAGCCCCGGCTCCATGGAAACGCCGATCATGTTCGTGCGCAGTCCGACCGCCCAGATCACCATAAACGCCAGAAAAACTGCCAGTACAGACAGCACAATCCAACTGAACACCTCTTTGACCGCCTGCATGCTGAGCCCTTTTTTCTTCCGGTAAAACTGCAGTCCACGCTGTCTTCTTCTCATATAAATCTCCATTCCGCAGCCGCCGTTTCGTCCTGCAGACATCCTAAAAAGCAAAAAAGGGGCTGCCGTTACTGGTGCCCCTCTCTTCGCAATTCTTATTTTACAACTTCTTTGACCTTTGCGCGCTTGCCGACTCTGTCTCTTAAGTAGTTCAGCTTTGCTCTTCTTACTTTACCCTTACGAACAACTTCTACCTTCTCAACGTTGGGAGAATGTAAAGGCCAGGTCTTTTCAACGCCGACACCGTTGGAGCTCTTTCTTACGGTAAAGGTTGCACGGTTGCTGCCGCCCTGTTTCTTTAAAACAACACCTTCGAATACCTGAACTCTCTCACGGTTGCCTTCCTTGATCTTACCATATACTCTTACGGTATCGCCTGTCTCAAATGCAGGTACTTCAGCTTTCAGCTGAGCAGCTTCGATCTCTCTGATAATTTCGTTCATTGCTTTTCCTCCTGATTTCTGGATGTTCTTAATACGATTCCCGTAACAGAGGACCATCTCCTTTTTTCGCAACATTTGCAGTATAACATAGCTTTCTCAAATATGCAAGGATTTTCTTCCTAATAGGAAAAATACCACCCGGTTTTACCGCCAGCGCCTAGGATACCCAGAAAACGCTCCCCGGTGCAAAGCGCATGCCGGATTTCTTCTGCAGTGCAACGGAAATTTCGTTTTCCACGAATACATGCGCATAGGGCACATGACCTGCCGCAAGCTCCCGCCGGATCATTTCAGCCTCCAGGAGTCTACCGATCCCTCTTTTCCGGAAGGGCTCCAGCACTTCCAGCATTCCCATGCCGCCGTCGTTGTACACGCCTGCAAAGCCTGCCAGCTCCCCATCCAGAAATGCGCCGATCATCTGACGCGATGCGATCCGCTCTCTGATGTAGGCTTCATCATGATAAAGATGATAATGTGCCTCTACGTTTGCCGCATACGTTTCGTCCAGCTCCCGGATTTCAACGGCTTCGTCCGGCTCCGGAAGGTCAGGCGCTTTTTTTTTCGGATAAATCACCTGATAGCATTCATTGAAATTTTTTAATCCGAAACGCTCTAAAATGCTCGTCAGCACAAATTTCTGATGACAGACATAGACCGCACCGGTCGGGTCCGTCAAAGACAGCAGCCGTTCTCCTGCGTCCTTTGTTTTGGCAGTGATCCGATACACACCACCTGACCTGTCCTTTGTCAGCACGCCGTCCTCCCGGACTGCCAGGATGTCAGCTTTGCCTCTCCGGATATCCTCAATCATGTCCATGTGAAGCATTTTATTTTTTAACAAATATTCCAGCGCACGTCCGGGCAAATCGTACTTTTCGTACAAGTCCGGACGAAGGCTTTTCGTTCGCTCCTCAGCCTTTTCCAGGCGCCATTTGTCTATCCTTGCATGGTCGCCGGAAAGCAGGATATCCGGAACCTTTTTGCCCTCCCAGACCTCCGGTCGGGTGTACTGGGGATATTCCAGCAGATTCTCCTGAAAGCTTTCTGTCACGCCGGAATCCTCATTTTTTAAAACACCGGGAACCATACGGGAAATCGCGTCGATCATCACCATCGCCGGAAGCTCTCCTCCGGTCAGCACATAATCACCGATGGAAACCGGGTCTGTCACGATCTCTTCGATCACGCGCTCGTCGATTCCTTCATAATGCCCACACAGAAAAATCAGCTCTTCTTCCTGTGCAAGCTCCCTTGCCATCTCCTGGGAAAAGGTTTTGCCCTGTGGGCTCATAAACAGCACCCGCACTGGTTTTTTGCCCTCTGCAGGCTTTGCAACCGCTTTCCAGGCGTCGTAAACCGGCTGTGCCTGCATCAGCATGCCCGCACCGCCGCCGTAAGGGTAATCGTCCACCTTATTGTGCTTATCCTGTGTGTAATCGCGGATATTGACCGCATGGATTCCGATCAGTCCTTTTTGGATCGCCCGTCCTAAAATGCTCGTCTGCAGTCCGTTTTCCACCATTTCCGGAAACAATGTCAAAATATGAAACTGCATTTTTTCGTCAGTCCTCCAGCAATCCGTCCAGGATATGGATTTTCATCCGTCCTGCTTCCACATCGACATCCAGCACACATTCCTTGATTGCAGGCAAAAGCAGCTGTCTGCCATCCTTTAACCGAATCTGATAAACATCATTTGCGCCGGTTTCAATGACATCCTCTAAGGTTCCAAGCTCCTGCTCCTGTTCATCCAATACATTCACGCCGATCAGATCTGCGATAAAATACTCGTCCTTCTGTAAGCGCACCGCATTTTCCCGCGTCACATACAGACTCTTTCTCCGGTATTTTTCCGCCTCGTCTATCGTATCGATTCCACGGAATTTCAAAATGGCGAATTGCTTGAAAAATTTCACGCTCTCGATTTCCAGAATCCGGTTTTCCTTTCCCGTATCCAGAATCACTTCTTTTAACTTCTTAAAACGGCGCACATCATCTGTCGTCGGAAAAATCTTGACCTCCCCGTGCACACCGTGTGTGGAAGCGATCACTCCCACCTGCAGTCTTTCTTCCATATAACCTCTCATTTCACAAACAGCGCCTTGCTTTTGCAAGACGCTGTCCATTTCAGATGTCAGATGATATCCACATCCACTTTTTTATTATCTTCCATCGCCGCAGCCTTTACCACAGTGCGAATTGCCTTAGCAATACGGCCCTGTTTACCGATTACCTTGCCCATATCGGAGGGTGCAACATGAAGTTCAACCGTCAGGCTTCTGCCGTTTTCCTTTTCGGAGACGCTCACTTCATCCGGATGATCCACAAGTGCCTTTGCGATCACTTCCACCAAATCTTTCATAATCCACCTCCATAAGCCTGCTACAGTCAGCCCCACAGCTACTGCTCTTTTGCGTAACCGTCTGCTTTACAGAGCTGTCTTATTTCTCGATTCCTGCTGCCTTGAAGATCTTGCCTACGATTTCGGTGGGCTGAGCGCCATTGTTGAGCCACTTTTTAGCCAGCTCTTCGTTTACCTTGAAAGTGCTGGGATCTGTATTCGGATCGTATGTGCCGATCTCTTCGATGAAACGACCATCTCTGGGAGATCTGGAATCTGCTACGATGATTCTGTAAATCGGGTTCTTCTTGTATCCCATTCTTCTTAATCTGATCTTTACTGCCATTTTTCTTACCTCCAAATGAAATATAAATATGTTTTCTTGTGTGCGATCTGCACTATTTATCAGAAAGGAAGTCTGAACTTACCTTTTCTTGCACCTTTGCCTCCCAGCATTCCCGGGAACTGCTTCATCATTTTCTGACTCTGCTCAAACTGCTTGATAAATCGATTGACTACGCTGATGTCCACCCCTGCGCCTCGTGCGATACGGTGCTTGCGGCTGGGATTTAAAAGCTTGGGATTGCGGCGTTCCTGGGGCGTCATGCTCAGCACGATCGCTTCCATTCTTGCCAGCTGTTTTTCATCGATCATCGATTCGATATCGCCCATCTTCGAACCCATGCCGGGCATCATGCTCAGGATACCGGACAGCCCGCCCATGTTGCGCATCTGCTTCATGCTTTCCAGGTAGTCCTCAAAATCGAACTTGCCCTTCTTCATGCGCGCCGCCATCTCTTTTTCCTTGCCAGCGTCAATATCGAGGTTCGCCGAAGCTTTTTCAATCAGGGTGAGCACATCGCCCATTCCCAGAATTCGGCTCGCCATACGGTCGGGATAAAACTGTTCCAGATCGGAAAGCTTCTCTCCCATACCAACATATAAAATCGGCTTGCCGGTAACGGCTTTAATGGAAAGCGCCGCACCGCCTCTTGTGTCACCGTCCATCTTGGACAGGATCACGCCGTCGATTCCTACTTTTTCATCAAATTCCTTTGCTACATTGACCGCATCCTGACCGGTCATGGCATCCACTACCAGAAGTGTCTGATGGACCGTCACTGCCTGCTTGATCTTCTGCAGCTCCTCCATCATGCCCTCATCGATATGCAGGCGACCCGCAGTATCCAGAATCACGACATTATTGCCGTTTTTCTCAGCATGCTCCATCGCCGCTTTTGCGATGTCAACCGGGCTGTGGCTCGTGCCCATGGAAAAGACTTCCACCTGCTGTTTCTCGCCGTTAATCTGCAGCTGTTCAATCGCTGCCGGACGGTAAATGTCACAGGCTACAAGCAGTGGCTTTTTGCCTTTTAATTTAAACTTGCCTGCCAGCTTCGCAGTCGTTGTCGTCTTACCTGCACCCTGCAGACCGCACATCATAATCACGGTTGTCGCTTTGCCGGGCTGGAACTGTAATTCCTGTGTCTCGGAACCCATCAGGGAAGTCATCTCTTCGTTTACGATCTTGATGACCATCTGACCGGGATTTAATCCGTTCATGACGTCCTGACCGATCGCCCGTTCTTCCACAGACTTGACGAACTGCTTGACAACCTTGAAGTTTACATCCGCTTCCAGCAGTGCCATCTTGACTTCCTTGAGCGCAACTTTGACGTCCGCTTCTGTCAGTCTGCCTTTGCTGCGCAGATCCTTAAACACATCCTGCAGTTTATCGGTTAAGCTCTCAAATGCCATTCAAATCCTCTCCCGCGATCCGTTACAGTTCTTCTAAAATCTGTCCCGCCAGTTCTCTGACCTGCGTCTCCGTGCTGATCTGTTCGATCTTCTCTACGGTGTGCTTGACTTTCTGAAATCTCGCAATCAGGTGCAGCCGCTCTTCATAGCTCTGAAGCGTCCGGTCGCATCTGCGGACAAGATCGTGTACGCCCTGTCTGCTGATCCCCTGTTCCTCTGCGATCTCACTCAGGGACATGTCGTTTAATACCACATCCTCATAGATCTTTCGCTGATGCTCAGTCAGCAGTTCACCGTAAAAGTCATACAGCATACCCTGTTCTACGATTTTTTCCATATTGCGTCCTCACCTGTGCTATCATACCCGAAAAAAAAAGGTGTGTCAAGTAAAAAATCTTGACACACACACAAATTTTCATTTGACCGTATAAGAACTGTTTTCCCCTTCTCTCAGCAGAATCCACCTCTGTTGTCTCCTGCCCGCCTATGCTATACTGACACTATAAAAGTATCGTTGCACAGGACAAAAAGATACGAGTGAACTGTAACGCAAAAAGTAGAGGTGTAAAAATGCTATCATTAGTCGTCATTGATGATGAATATTTGCTGCGGCTTGGCATCCCCCAGATCATCGACTGGAACGCAATGGGGATCACAATTATAGGAGAAGCCTCCAATGGCGAGGATGGACTTGCACTGATCAAAAGCCTAAGACCCAACATCGTCCTGCTGGATATCCAGATGCCTATCATGAACGGACTCTCCATGATGGAGGCAATGAAAAAGGAAGCCATCCCGTCCAAGATCGTGGTACTGAGCGGATATAATGATTTTGAGTATGCCCAGATCGCCATGCAAAATGGTGCAGTGGACTACCTGCTAAAGCCTGTGACACAGGAAAATCTTACCAGTTCCATGCAGCGGGTCAAAGCCATGATCGCTGCGGAACAGGAAACGAGTCAATATCGAGCCCGTCTTGACCAAGAGATTTCCTCCATCCAGCACCAGTTTCTGCGCAGACTTGTTTTAGGAGAAATTGCGAACCTCTCAGATATAAAAAAGAAGATTGAAATGCTGAAGCTGCCTTTGGAGCTGCAGGATCAGGTCGTGATCCGCATCTGTCTGGATCAGCGATTTGTTTTTCAAAAGCTCTATTCTCCTGAAAAAATACAGGAATATTGGAATACCTATGAACAAGGGATAAAACAATGCCTGCTCGAGACAGGCATTTTCACCGGCTTCTCCATTCCCATAGATACCGGCATACAATGCCTGCTGCTGCACCCGCTTGACTCGCAAATGCATCCCGATACCATTCTGGATACCGTCTATGACTGCTGCAACAACTTTCTTCTGTTTATGAAGTCCTTTTCCCAAGTATCTTTTTCTATTGGGATCAGTGATATCTGCAGAAATTTCCACGATATCAGCGCAGCGTACCAGGCTGCCGGCAGCTATGGCAGACAGAAACTTCTGCCCGGGCGCAGCAGCATCGCGTCACGGGTCAGAAATCCTTTTGATGAATATCCGGTGGAAATCCAGAAGACCATCCAATATATGAAAGCCAACTACTTTCGGGATATTACAGTCGGTTCCGCTGCGAAAGCGCTCTATATCAGTCCTTCTCATTTAATGCATCTGCTGAAAAAGGAGCTGGGACTGACCTTCAACACCTGTGTCACGATGATCCGCATCTCTGCTGCTCAAAAAATACTGGCCTCCGGACACAGCAGCCTTTCGGATACGGCGCAGATCGTGGGATACAGGGATGTTAAGCATTTTTCGCAGCTGTTCACAAATCTTGTCGGCGTCAGTCCCTCTGTATATTGTACTTTGATCCAAAAAGGGGATGCAGGCGATGATTCCTTTTAAAGGCCCTCATTCCTTAATACTGCCCATGGTAGCACCCGACATGATATGCTTCTGGAAAAAGAAAAACAGAATGGAAGGCGGCAGGATTGCAAACACCAGGGACATCAGTCTTTCATCCAATGGCAATGCGCCGGAAAACTTATAAATGGAAATCATTACCGTCTGTTTATTCGAATCTGTCAAAACAAGATAGGGTAAGAGAAAGTCTCCCCATGTACCATTGACTGTAAAGATGCTGACTACCATGATGATCGGCAGACTCAAGGGCAAGACGATCCTTGTAAAAATCCCCACATTCCCGCAGCCATCCAATCGGGCAGCTTCCAGCAGGGACGGCGGAATACTCTCAAATGCGTTTTTGAACAACAGTATGTTGAACGCACTTGCACCTGCGCACAGCCACATAGGGACAAACGTATTGGTCAGATTGATCCCCAAAATGGGAAGGCTTATGAAATTCTTATATAACGGCACCATACTCAGTGTAGTTGGCATCAGCATCGTCCACAGGATAATTGTGAACACGGTCTTGCTTCCCTTTGGCTTTAAACACCCCAGTACATAACCGGCAAGCCCGTTGATCACCACCGCACTGACTACAGATCCAGCTGCAAGGATCATCGTATTTGCATAGGTTTTTAAAAATTGCTGTTTCTTCCAAATTGTGGCAACCTTAGACAGGCTAAACGTTTCCGGGAAAAGCGTCGGCGGAATCTGCATCAGTTCCGTGGACGTCTTAAAGCTGGAAAGAAACAGCCACAAAGGCGGGATCAGGCATATCAATGCTACCACAAGCAGCATCACGAACATGATCCAGTAGCCAATCTTTGCCCGGGGACGGCGCAGATCAGCAAATGTCAGGACACCGTCCCGTTTCTCTTCAAATCGCTTCATACCTTACTCCTTTTAATCCTCATCCGATTTTTTCCCTGCAAACTGATAGACACAAGTCAGGACAAGCAAGATCACAAAGGTAATGCTTCCAACCGCCATCGAACGTCCGGCATTGAAATAGCGGAACGCATAATAGTAGCTTTCCAGCATCAATGTCATCGAGGCATTATTCGGTCCTCCTGAAGTCATAGCCAATGGTTCCTGGAAAATCTGGAATACACTGATGATCTGCATGATCAGCATCAGGCTCATGATCCCTTTCAGATGCGGCAGCGTGATGTTCCATATTTTCTGGAAGAACCCCGCTCCGTCCATGCTTGCCGCTTCATACACATCCTGATTTATACTTTGCAGATTTGCAAGATAGATCAACATAGTTCCCCCAAAAGCGCGCCACGTCATCGTAAGCACAATCAACGGAATCGTAAGACGGGAATTCTGCAGCCACTGACTGGTTGAAAGCCCCAGAAGTCCCAGAATGCCATTGAGCACGCCGCCCTTGCCCGGATCAAAAATAAAATACCACAGCAGCGCTGTCGCCATTCCCGGAACCATTGTGGGAAAATAGAGGGAAAACTTGAAAAAAGCTTTCAAATGTACCATCTCGTTCAACAAAATTGCGACGATCAGCGGGAACAGATACCCCAACAGCAGAGACCAAAAAGTGTAGCCAAACGTATTGGTCAATGCCGCCATAAATTCAGAGTTTTTTATGACACTGACATAATTCTCCATTCCCACAAAACGCACCGCGTCATAACCCTGCGTTTCAAAAAATGACAGAAAAACACCGGAGATCAGAGGCTGCCAAAGCACGATGATGAAGCAGAATAGACTTGGCAGCAGCAAAATCCAGGCCAGGATGTCTCTTTTCGTTATCCTCCCCCGTCTGGGATGCCTGACCGTTTTTTCAAGCATGTTGCTCCTCCTTTTTTGAAAAACAATAGAATGCATGCTCTGCGAGCATTCTATTGTCATGAATACAAGACGGGACAGTATTCTGTACCCTGTCCCGCCTTGCATAATCCTCCTTAACAGGCAAACAGTCCTTTCTCCTCTTAAGGAAATCATTCAACATCCTGCAGATATTACTGGGCATTATCCAGATAATCTCTCTGGAATGTAGCATTTGCCTCTGTCATCAGCGCTGCAACATCGGCATTTTCATTGGTCAGGACTTCCTGAATAACATTGTCCAGTGCTTTGTAAAGTTCCTGTGCATTCATAGGAACCTCCGGATGGATCGACACATCATCCGTGATCGCAAAGTCATCCCAGTATTTCATGTCTACATTACAGTTTTCGGAAATAAGCTCTCCTTCCACATCATAATACTCTCCAGATGTCCATACACTCATTTTCCTCGGTCCGACAGGCATACCCTTGGAAACTTCTGTATTTAATCGCTCCTCAATGCCCTTTCTTGCTTCATCATTGACATTCGGTGAAAATCCTGTCACCTCCAGCCATTTCAGTGCAGCCTTTACTTCTTCATCCGTTGCATTGGGGCTGAACATATATACATTTCCACCCATCAAACTTGCACGGCCAGCCGGACCAGCCGGTACCCTTGCAAGGGAAAGATTATCCTTGTCCGCGCCGCCTGCAGTGATAACGGGATCATTCCAATCCAGTGAAGAATAGGCCATTGCCACCTGATTCGTTGCAAAAGCAGTGAACATATCATCTCCAGCTACCAGCGTATTCTCCTGAATACAGTCATACTTCCACTTCAAGTCCTTGACAAACTGCATCGCTGCAATCGCTTCATCGCTGTCAAAAGTCGCAACCCATTTGCCGTCGTCCTCCTGATGCATGAAATCTACGCCATAGGACCATGCCAGGTTCATAAACATCCAGCCTCCCTGATTGTTCTTGGTATACCAGAACAGGCCAGGCTTTCCGGTTTTCTCCTTGACAGTGACTGCCAGCTTCGCCAGATCCTCATAGGTCTGAGCATACTGCGGGACGCCATTTTCATCTAACAGACCAGCTTCCTTAAAGAGTTCAATGTTGTACAGCATTCCCACATTATAGCTGCTCCCAGGAATACCGTAGATTTTACCATCAGAGGTCACCAGATCCAACAGCTCTTTATTCAGCATTTTGTCATACCCAACGTCCTCCAGGACAGCTGTGATATCCTTTGCATATCCTGCACCAATGATCTTGGATGTCTCGGTAAAATAGGTACTGTAAACCGTAGGAAGCTGACCGCTTACCGCCTTTGGAAGGAATGTGTCAACGCTATACGCATACTCAACCGGCACCACTGTAATGTTCGGATAGAGCTCTTTCATCGTTTCAACATAGCCCTCATAAAGTGCCAACTTGTCCGGATCGGCACTGGTCGGCCACTCCGCAACGGAAATGGTGACTGCTTCAGACTCATCGGAAGCTACTTCTTCCTTCGATGCACTCTCGGACTCCTTAACAGAACCGCCGCCGGCTTCCGTACTTCCCCCTGCACCATTGCTACACCCGGTAAGAGTCGGCACCAGAAGTGCTGCCGACAACAGCATTGCAAACAGTTTTCTTCTTTTCATATACACCCTCTCTTTCTTATACCTGTATCAACAGGTTCCCTTTGTGTTTTTACTATAACAGCTATTTTGACCAACTTGTATCCGGTATTCCTGCTATAACAGGGGCAAAAGTGCTATTTACCATCGCAATATAGAAAGAGAATTCACAATAATAGACAAAATACCTTTGAAGAAAACACATCCTTTTTTGTTCCTCTCTTGTAACCGGCTCGAGAGCTTGTTATAATATGAGCGCAAAAACTTACTGTAGTTACCGGGACGGGGGATTTTTTATGTTTCTGAAGCTGGAAAATAAATTCAAACGGGTGCTGTTCCTTTTCTTTTTACTGTCCACTCTCTCCACAAATTTTACCGCATTCTACACAACCTACCGCAACATGCATAATAATGCGCTCCAGCTATCCCTTTCCTATGCAAAACAGCAGGAGCAGAGCTTTCGCCTGTGGTTACAGCTTCTGGAAGAAACAGCCAGCCTTTTTCTACAGCACCATCTGTTGGATGAAGCTCTGCTGTCGGAAAGCTGGAATGAAAGTCTGAATTCCCTGACAGATGACTACCTGCAAAGCAGCCTGTACCTCTCCAGCATACAGATCTATACGATCAACGGGCATATCTACGGTTCCAAAGACACCAGTGTGCCCCTTTCTTATCAGGATGTTGAGACAATCGTTTCCGGGCAAGAGCAGGACTCCACCGCTCCGTCTATTTGGTATGTCTGCAGCACCCCCACACAAGCCGCTCCCTATGGATATCTTTCCTATATTACCGGAATCTACAGCAGTTCTCAAATGCTTTTGGGATATCTGGTTTTCAACATTGATCTGCGCCGGGTATTTGGGCTTTTTGATACAAGCAGGAACGCTTCTTTCCAGATCGATAAACTGGCCATACAAACCGAATCCGGGCAATGGATCTCACAGACCGACTCCGCTCTGTTTCAAAGAGCAGCACACCAGACAGATCAGGAATATTCCATTGCTGACAACCTGCTGGTCTATCCGTCCCCCATTCCAAAATCAAACAGTCTCCTTCTGATGGCCGTGCCCACAGATACCCTGTGGGATTATACCTCACTATTCCTGATTTGCCTTTTTTCGACGATGATTTCGATCTTTATCGGATATTTCGCAATCCGGGCGCTTTCTGACAGCATCATACTACCCTTACGCACGCTTTATCAGAAAATCCAGCGTTTTTTAAATTTCAAACAATAATGCGGTCTTATCATTAAAAGCGGCACGGTTCCCGATATACAGAAACAGTGCCGCTTTTCTACAGATACGTGACCGGTTCCTCCACTTTCGTGGAATGGAAACACAGCTTCAATTGAACGATCGTGTTTTTGCCCGGTTCACTTTTCACATTTACTCCATAACCAGGTCCATATTCTAAACGAATACGCTCCGCCACGTTTTTCAAACCGTAGCCGCTATGCTTCAAATACTCACATCCTTTGAACGAGGAATAGCTTGCATCAAAGCCTTTTCCATCATCCTCGACCTCCATAAAGATATCATTTCCCTCGTGATAGACTCTGACCTCGATATACCCTTTCCTCCTCAGCTCATACACCCCGTGTTTGATGGCATTTTCCACAATGGGCTGCAGAATGATCTTCGGGATCAACTCCTTAGAAAGCACCGGTTCCACTGAAAACGTGATGTCGAACTTATCCGGGTTACGCATCTGTTCAATGGTCGCAAAACTTTTTACCAGCTGGATCTCGTCCTCGATCGTGATCAGTCGATCCCCCTTGTGCAGGCTCATTCGAAAGAAATTGGCCAGCTCCAGGACCATTTGCTCAATTTCCTCCTGTTTTTTGATTCGGGCGATCCATCCCAACGCATCCAACGTGTTGTACAGAAAATGCGGGTTTATCTGTGCCTGTAAGGCAGCAAATTCCATCTGACGCTCCCGCTCTTTTTCTTCCATATTTTTCTGGATCAGGTCATTGATCCGCACTGCCATCTCATTGTAGCTGTTCTCCAGCTCCCAGATTTCGTCTCTGGGTTCATCATCGATCAAGCTGTCCAGCCTTCCGTTTCCAAGCTCTGTCAGCTTATCCTGCAGGCGCTTAAGGGATTCCGTCAGACGGCTTGATAGTCTCAATACAGTCATTATAGACACTCCAAGTATCACGATTTCTAATAGAAGCAAGGTTCTCTGCATCTGTATTTCCGCTGAAAAAAGCTGGCTATGCGGAACCACACTAACAATCTGCCACTTAAAACCGATATCCTGCATCCTGCGGCTTAACTTCTGTACTGCAAGAACCGACCTGCCTTCTTCAAGATCCACCACATTTATATACGGATAAGAAGCTATGCCGGCTATCACCTGATGCTGCTGCACCGCTTCGGCCATCTCTGTTTCCGAAATAAAGTAATCCTGGCTATGCTCATCTACAATATAACTATACCCCATATCTATAAGCATGCCATTATAAATCTCCTCCAGAGCAGTCGTCCGAACATACAAGATCAGACAACCAAGACGCTGCCCTGTATAATAGTCACTACACATAAGCCCTATGGGAATGTAGGAATTCTTCTGCGTATCTTCTACCGGATCCGCACACACATAAAAAACCGTTTTCTGTATCTGATCCATCACCGTCGGTGGCGGCAAAGAAAGCTGCAGCCCCTCCGTACAGCTGGCAGAATAAGTGCCATTGCTGGAAAACAACTGCACCGCGGCAACACTGCCTGATTCGTTTCCGGAAATGATATCAGAGAGTATTTTCTCCGTCCTAGAGGTCCGTTCCGCCCTCGACAGCTCCTTAGAGGACTGAATCCTGTACAGCTCCTGGTTCATCCGCACGCGCAGAGAAAGCATGATCACATCATCCAGAAACAGTTCTATTCCATTAACCGCCTGCTTCTGCGTAGAAAGCAGATATCGGTACATGCTGTCCTGTGCTCTGGAGCGGATGTAGCCCCTCAGTAAGCCGCCTGTCAGCAGAGAGCTGATCATCAGGAGAATGGCAAGGAGCAGAGCAATTCTCGTCCTTACCTTTATCTTTCGGAATATCCACACGTTCTTCATACAAGATCTTTCCTATAGGTATCCGGCATCACTCCGGTGAATTTCTTAAACACCTGACTGAAATGTCTGATATCGGTATATCCTACCAGCTCCGCTACTTCGTATACCCTATACTTTCCTGTTTTCATCAACCGGATCGCAGCATGAATACGGCTTTCCATGACACATTCATTGAATGTGATACCCACGTTCTCCTTGAAGATATGCATCAGGCGAGATGCGCTGATCCCCAGAGACTGCGCTGCTGATTCCACAGTGACATTCTCATAAAAATGGTTCTTTATATATTTCATGGCATCCAGTACCTCGCTGCGTCGGCATGCCGAAAAAACGTTCTGATACAGCACCACAGAGTTCAAGCCGCAAAATCCCTTTATATCCGCAGCATGACGTGCTTCCTCGCAGGCACGGGATACCTCTCCGAAATCCTGCCAGATGCTGCTGATACCGACAGAATAAACAGCTCCCGTCTCTTGCTGCAGGATGGATACCGTCTCCTCCCACCACTGTGCGCATTTTTGCAGTTCCGCCGAACCTTCTCCTTCTGTCTCCCCCACTACACACCACTTACAAGTCGAAAACAAAACCAGCTGCTTTTTCTGCCGGAAGTCTGCCAAACGCATCTGCAGGGTTTTTTTGACAAGCTCTTCCTGTGCGTTTCCAGAGCCTTCAGAATCATTCCGGCATAACATAGTGACTATATAAGGCCTGGTAATCACCGGAAGATGCAGCTCCTCCAACCGGGATACGATCCTGTCTGCAGACACAAGACCTCCCTGCAGCAGATTCTGAAGAAAGCGCTGCTGCAGTTCAAAATACTCGCCAGACAATACGTCATAGTATTCCCTTGCGTTCCTGTTGTCCTGCATTTTCCTCATAGCAGCAAACACGGTATCTTTTAGTTCCTGTCGATCTATCGGTTTCAGAAGATACGCAAAGGCTCCCTGTCGGATCGCCTGGCGAGCATATTCAAATTCGTTATGACCACTCAATACAATAAAACCACATTCCGGCATTTTCGACCTGAGCTGTTCCATCAACGTGAGTCCGTCCATAAACGGCATGCGGACGTCTGTCAGGATAATATCCGGTCTGGAGGAAAAGGCCATTTCCAATGCCTCTTCTCCATCTGCGGCCTCTCCTACAACCTCCACACCGATTTCAGACCAGTCTATTGCGCTTTTGATACCGACACGCACATAGTACTCATCATCAACGATCAATAGTCGAAACATGGACACCACCCCCTTAGTCTCCCTATTTTCCTGATCCTTTCCCCCTTTATCGTAGATTTCAGTATAGCAAGGAATCAGAATAGCTGTCAAGGGAGGCGTCTCCTTCAGACCTGCATGACACGACCGATGAACTCCTTCACACGGGCATTCGGGTTTCCAAACACTTCCTCCGGCGTACCCTCCTGGCAGACCAGACCTTTTTCCATGAAAATCACGCGATCCGAAAGCTCTTTGGCAAACTGCATCTCGTGTGTAACGATCACCATGGTCATGTGCTCGTCCGCCAGCTGCCGGATGACGCGCAGCACCTCTCCGGTCAGCTCCGGGTCAAGGGCTGAAGTCGGCTCGTCAAAAAATAAAACCTTTGGCTGCAGGGCAAGCGCTCTGGCAATCGATACTCTCTGCTGCTGTCCACCGGAAAGCTGATAGGGATAGGCATCTGCCTTATCCGACAGCCCCAGCTGTTTTAACAGCTTCCATGCACGCTCTTTTGCTTCTTCTTTGGAAACACCATCTACACAGACTGGTGCATCGATGATATTTTTCATAACTGTATAATGCGGAAACAGGTTGAAATTCTGGAACACCAGGCCGAAATTTTTCCGGATTTCCTTTAATTGCTTCTTATTTGCATAGACGCATTTTCCGTTTTCTTCCCATGCAGCCTTTTCTCCGAGAAAAGAAAGCTCGCCGCCGTCCATTTTTTCCAGCATGGTCGCACAGCGCAGCAGTGTCGATTTGCCGGAGCCGGACGGACCGATAACCGATACGACTTCTCCCTTATGGACGGAAAGGGAAATATCCTTTAAGACCTCCAGCTCCCCAAATGTTTTTTTAATATGATTCATTTCCAGATAAATCTGACTCATTGTAACTTCGTACCTTTCCTGAATTTCCGTCTGACTGCAGAAATAAAGCTTCGCTCCTCTAACTGTCTCTCTGGCGTCCTGCATTATCCGCGGTAATAATTTAACTTCTTTTCCACATGCTCCATAACAACTGCAACGACCAGATTAAAAATGTAATAAAATACTCCTGCTGCCATCAGAGGCATTACGGAAGCCTGTGCTGCCGCGATCTGCTTTGCGATCGTAAACATCTCCGTTACTGTCAGCACAAAGGCCAGGGATGTATCCTTTACCAGTGTGATCATTTCGTTGGTCACTGCCGGAAGCACCCGCTTGATGACCTGCGGTAAAATAATCCGGAAAAACGTCTGAACGCGGCTGTATCCCAATACTTTTGCTGCCTCATACTGCCCGACCGGCATGGACTCGATTCCAGAACGGTATATTTCTGCAAAATACGCCGCGTAGTTTAGCACAAATGCAAGAATTACCGCGATCATCCGGTAGCTTTTGGAAATTTTCATTCCAAACACATAATAGGGCGCAAAATAGACCACAATCAGCTGCAGCATCAGCGGCGTTCCGCGCATAATCGAAATATAAAGCTTTGTCAAAAAGCTCAGCACTTTCAGCCTCGACATCCGCCCAAAGGCCAGCACCATACCAAGGGGCAGGGAAAATACCAGCGTCAGCACAAAGATCTCCGTCGTGATCAGCATTCCTGTTCCCAGTTCCCGAACCATCGTTCCTAAATCCATTCCCGTTCTTCCTTTTCCATACCGGCTTTAATCCGGTTTTCTGTATTCTTATCAGCGCACAAACGCAGGCCAGAGTTTTCTCCGGCCTGCATCCTATTGTTTTACTTTCCCAGGCACACGCTGTCTACCAGACCATAGTCTGCATACTTCTCTGCGATTTCCATAAAGGTTCCGTCGTCTGCCATTTCCAGAAGCGTCTTTTCTACCGTATCCTTTAATTCGTCGTTCCCTTTCTTAAAGCCGATACCATACTGCTCGGTGGAAAGGTACTCGTCCAGAACCACATAGCCGCTGCCTCTGGAAGCGATCTGATAATTTGCGACGCCGATATCCAGTGCCAGCGCATCGATCGCACCTGCCTCCAGATCCATGAAGCCCGTATTGTAATCTGCATACTGCGGCAGGTCTGCAAAGGTATCTGCCAGAGCCTTCTCATCGCCCTGCAGTGCCGCCAATGCGGAGGAATCCTTCTGTACGCCGACTACCTTACCCGCAAGGTCTTCCTTGGAGGTGATGCCGGAGTCCTCTGCCACAACAAATACCTGACTGTTATCCACATAAGGTACACTGAAGGTGTACTGATCTTCTCTGCCGTTCATGGTAAAGCCATTCCAGATACAATCGATCGCGCCGGAATCCAGCTCCATATCCTTCGCATCCCAGTCGATGGGCTGTTTTACCAGTGTCCAGCCAAGTCTGTTACAGACCTCCTGTGCCAGATCCAGATCAAAGCCGACATATTCGCCGCTATCATCCTTGTAGCCGTAAGGCGGGAACTCTGCATCGAAGCCCACTACAAACTGTCTGCCGGCCTCTGTCTGTGCATCTGCACCTTCCGTTTGAGCCTCTACCGTGCTTTCTGTTGTTTCTGCTGCTGTGCTCTCTGCAGCAGGTGCTGTACTTTCTGCCGGTGCTTCTGCGGCTGTGCTACCGCAGCCAACCATTCCAAGCGCCATCACGCCTGCCATAACCATTACAGATAATTTTTTCATAACGCATTCTCCCGTTTCTTTAGCGATTCATCAATTTACCACGCTAAATTGTTGTTGGGACTATCCTAACATAGGAAACGAGCTATGTCAATCGGATTTTTTACTTTTTCTATCTTACATTTTCCTACGCTTCTGCCTGTTTTTTTCTTATCTCCGTTTTTCTTTTTGTCACTTCTGCCCGAATTATGAAACTACTTTCAGAAAAAGCTTTTTCTCTTTTCGCTTCTTACATTTCCTTATATAATTTATAAAGAATAAAACAGTCTTCCGCTGGAATCTTTTTTCGGGAGACGGAAAGGATTTGTATCATGACTAAAATTTTATATGTTCCTCTGGATGACAGAGACTGTAATTATGAATTTCCATGGCTGCTTTCCAAAATGACGGAAGATATCGAACTTTTACGTCCCCCCTATGAATGGATGGGATTTTTAAAAACTCCGGCAAAACGCGATAAAATATGGCAATGGATTTTTGAACAGGCACCTTTTTGTGAATATGCAATTCTATCCGTTGATACACTGATTTACGGCAATATCATCGGTTCACGGACCCATCACTATACCCTGGAAGAATGTTCCCAGACAATGGATCTGTTTCGTCAGCTAAAGGGGCAAAATCCACATCTGCATATACATGCTTTCAATCTTGCCGCCAGAGTTGCCGCTTATAATGATAGCCATGAAGACCCAGAATACTGGCAGGATTTTGGCTATGACATCTGGCGCTACACATGGCTTTTAGATAAGCAAAGTCGTTTCCATATTACTGCAGAGGAACTTCAGGAACTTACCGACCTGAAAGAAAAAATTCCATCAGAAATTCTGGATGACTTCCTGACACGCCGAAAAACCAATCGTCTGGTCAACCTTACTTCTGTAGATCTCGTCAAAGAAAACGTATTTGATATTCTTACAGTTCCAAAGGATGACACTGCGGAATATGGTTATGCTGCTCTGGATCAGATCGCCATCATGGACAAAACACAAAAGGAAAATCTCACAGACCGCGTATACTGTTATCCAGGAGCAGACGAAGCAGGAAGCATTATTTTTGCAAGAGTGTTCGGTCTCATCAAGCATCACTCTCCTGTTTTTTATGTACGTTACTCTTCTCTTTCCGGAAGCAATGTTGTTCCGCTATATGAAGATCGTCCATTAGGAGAAAGTATTAAATGGCAGATTTTTTCTGCAGGCGGTATTTGCACAGAAACGCCGACTGACGCCACCTGCATGCTCGCGGTCAACGCGCCCGGTAAGCAGCAGATTGAATCAGGAAATCAGAAAACCGGAAGGATTTTTGCTTCTGATAATGCCACAAATCCAGAAGAATTACTGCGTTATATTCATTTTTTCAGGAAACAATACGATAAACCAGTTGGCATTTCGGACGTTACAATGGCGAATGGCTGCGACAACATTTTCATGGAACGCGCGCGCTGTCACAAAATTTTTGATGAGATTACTGTCCTTGGAGGATGGAATACAGCCGAAAATACAAATGGCGTTGTCATTGCCGTGCTAAGCATTGCTTCCTATTATCAGAATTGGAAAGAATATCCTGTTCTGAGAAAAGAGGCAGATACTTTCCTCCTGCGTGCGTTGATCGCCGACTGGCTCTGTCAGGCCAATGTTTTACAGGATTTTGTTTCAGACTACGCTCCTGCGCATCAGATCAATCCCTATTTTCTGGAAGAACATACTGATGAAGCAACGGATTACTTTATAACAAATCTCCGACAGTTAGTCCTGGACAAGTTGGATAATCGTTTAAAGGAACAGCCTGTTTTTCTGGAAAATATCCGCTTCAACTGGAATGGAGCTTACTATTTCGCAATAGACGCAAAGATCGGCAGCTGACAACAGCTGCCGGTTCTTTTTTCCATAAAAAATTTCATTTTCCTTGGATCAATTTAAGATGTTGCGAATCAGTTCTGCGGTTTGTACCGCAATCTTCCAATATCCCTCTTCTGTCAAATGAAGCATATCTTCGCATTTATAATATTTTTCTCCTTTTAAACAAAGTGCGTATAAATCGTTCACAGTCACCTGTTCCTTCTGCATCAAAATTTTTGCAGCATGATTATATTTCTGTACCCAAGAGTCCTGATAACTGATTTCCGCTTCTATTCCGGTGTTATCTTTTGCTCCACCCACTTTATAAACCGGAGTCGTTGTGGCAAATACAGGTTCTGCATTCTGACTTCGGATCAATCTGATCATTCTTTTCAGAATGCTGACATATTCTTCAACCGGATGAATCGGTTCATTCATCGGCCGCTCCGGATTCATATCCCAATACCCGTTATTCCAATGCACCAGATCAAATGAACCTTCATTTTTAAAATATTGATTCATCTGCCAAAGTGTATAAGAAGAAAACCGTCCATTATCCTCAGGGAAAAGGACTTCATATTTATCAGATAGAAGTTCTTTTACCATCGAATCATACCCCATTCGAATCGAATCACCAAGCAACAATACCCTTTTCATTCTTCCTGTCCTTCCTCTTTTACAAAATCATCTTTTTGGTTTCTTGTCTTTTCCAGAATATCCAACGTATAGCTATGAAGCAATTCCTTATGTCCCGTATCCACCGACAGATAATATGCATAAATAAAATCTGACATCAAAAGAAGTGGAAACTGTGGAGAAATAATCTTGCCTCCTGCCAGATTATCTGTCGTCGCTACCTCAATCACTTCATCGCAAAAACTGCCAAACCGTTTTGATCTAAGCGAAGTAATCAGCACTGTCGTAGCTCCCGCCATCTTTGCGGCTTTTAAGGATCTTAAAACTTCCTCTGTCTTTCCGCTGATACTTAACCCGACAACCACGCATTCCTGATTCACAATAACCGAGTTCATTTCCATCATATGTCCGTCTGTTATGCTGTACACATTCAGTCCAAGCCGCATCAGACGGATCTGCATTTCTGTTGCCACCAGACCGGAACTTCCGATTCCGTACAGGTACACTCGATTACAGGATGCAAACAAAGAACATAGCTGCTTTATTTTTTTCTCATCAAATAAATGTTTTGTTTCGTCCAGCAATGACTGATAAACAGACAGCATATGAAAAATGTATCCATTCATCTCATCGCTTTTTTCCTCTTTCCACACTCTTTTTTTCTGAAAATCAAACAAAAACTGCCTGTATCCAGAATATCCGCATTTCTGGGCAAATCTTGTCAGCGACGGCGTCGAAATAAACAGATGAGCGGCCACATTTTGTGCCGAAAAATCCTTGATGTCCGGTCCGTTCAGGAAAAAATCCGCAATTTCCTTTTCCAGTGTCGTCAAATTTCCGTAAACGCTTTTAATATTGTTTAAAATTCCCTTTTCTTCTTCTCTCATCAATTTCTTATCCTATAAAACCGGCAGCATAGTAAGCACCTATCATTCCAGCCTGATTTTTAAATTTGGCAAAATCCAACTTTGTTTTTTTACGAATCACCGGAATCAAATATTTTTCCATTCCCCTTTCAATTCGTGGCTTTAGCCAGTCCGTCTGTGCCGAAATTCCACCGCCAAGAAGAACAATTTCCGGATTCAACACATAACAGATATTGGAAATTCCCTTTGCAAGGATATCACACATTCTGTCAATTTCTTCTATGCAAACTTCATTTCCATCCTGTGCCTGCTCAAAAATCCATTTTCCTGAAATTTCATCAGCCGTTTTGTGAAGTCGTTTTGCCGTCCTTGCTACAAGTGCGGAAGTTGCTGCTATTTCTTCAAAGGTTCCTTCTTCCATATTCATATATCCCACTTCACAGGCACTATAAGTATGACCTTTTAACAATTTTCCGCCAGCGATAAATGCTCCGCCGATCCCGGTTCCGATCGTAAGCATCAGCATGGAATGATATCCTTTGGCAGCACCGGCATAATATTCTGCCATCGCAGCACAATTTACATCATTTTCTACAAAACAGGGAATACCAAACTTTTCTTTTACGCGATCTGCAATTTTTGTTCCGGTGTAGCCTGGAATCAAATCATCATTTGCTTCCAGAATACAGCCCTCTTCTGAATTAACAATTCCTGCGCTGGAAATGCAGACCGCCTCCGTCTGTCCATAGTTTCTTTTCAGACCTTCTATTATATCAAATACTTTCTGTAAAATTTTCGTACCATTTTCCGGCGTTTTGCAAGAATCAGTCTGAATAATTTCCGGAATCTCTCCTGACTGTACAACTCCATATTTGATTGCAGTTCCGCCGATATCGATACAAATATACTGTTTCATTCTCTTCTCCTGTCTGTTCATTCCTGCCTTAAATTATCCCTTTACAGATCCAACCGTTAAACCTTTGATAAAATATTTCTGGAAAAATGGATATGCAATCATGATTGGTCCGACAACTACAATAACTGTTGCCATTGTTGCCGAATTCTGAGGAACCATCCCCTGCATTTTTGCCAGAACGGCGGTCGGTATATTCTTATTGCTCAACAGTGTTTCTATACTCTTCTGAATATTAACCAAAAGCAACTGCAGCGGTTTTTTATTGTCGCTTGTGATAAACAACAGGGCATTCTGCCAGTCATTCCAAAATGCTGTCGCCATCATAAATCCAACTGCTGCCATCGCCGGTTTCATCAATGGAAATACAATCTGGAAAAATGTCCGGTATTCTCCCGCTCCATCAATCCGTGCTGAATCAATCAGTTCTTCCGGAATACTGCTCTGCACATAGGTACGCAGGATAATGATATTCATTGTCGAAACAGACAGTGGAAGAATCAGTAATAACAGATTATCCTTCAGGTGATATGTAGAAGTATAAATAATATAAGAAGAAAGCTGGCCTCCTGAAAACAGCATCGGAATCAGAATGTAAATAGACAGAAAGCTCCTCATTCTAAAATCTCGGCGGCTCAGGGAATATGCCAACATACTCATAACGAAAAGTCCCAGGGCGGTACCTGCCACTGTAACGAAAATTGTCACGCCATAGGAAACAAACAGCTGTTTTCCATACCTTAAAACACTACTGACTCCATCCAGCGAAAACTTTGACGGAAAATAACTGAATCCTTCCGTTGCCAGCGTTTTTTCATCCGTTACGGCACCGATAAATACGAGCAGAATCGGCATCGCGCAGAAGATCGTATAAAGGAGCAAAATTGCAGAAAGAATATATTGTCCTGCCCCTGCTTTTTTTCTTCTTTTTGCTTTTATAGAACTCATTTTTCGTCCCCCTTTAGAATAACGCATCTTCCGGCGCGATTTTTCGAACAATTCCATTTGCGAGCAGAATCATCGCGGTTCCTACCACAGACTGGAAAAATGTTGCCGCTGCTGTAAAACCATAGTTTGCATTTTTAAAAATTGCGTTTAGCACATACGAATCCAATACCTGCGTTGTGGAATACAGCGTACCGCTGTTTCTGGTCACCTGATAAAACAGACCGGTATCGGAATGCATCATTCCTCCAACGGACAACAAAAGCATGATGCTGATCATCGGCACCAGGGAAGGCAGCGTAACATGCGCGATCTGCTGCCATTTATTTGCTCCATCTATTTCTGCCGCTTCATACAACTGGGTATCAATTCCTGCCAGCACCGACATATACAAGACAGATCCATATCCTACCCCGTTCCAGATTTTCACAATGGTCAGAATGGCCGGCCAGTACTTCGCTTCCATATACCATCTGGTTGACAAGCCAAACAAATTATTGACCATTCCGGTATCAGAACTTAAGTATGCATATACAATAAACTGTACCGCAGTAAAAGAAATAAATACAGGAACAATCATAATACTCTGCATGACTTTTCCTAATTTTTTAAATACAAGCTGATCAATTGCAATAGCAAGTATTATCTCCAAAACAGTTCCAATTGCAGTAAACAAAACATAATAAAACAGCGTATTTTTTGTCAGGTTGATAAACGTTGCTTTCGACGCAACCAGGAATTTAAAATTCTCCAGCCCATACCACGGACTCTTCCACAATCCTGCCTTGTAATCAAAATTTTTAAATGCCAGCACAAGACCTGCCATCGGAACATAACTGAAAAAAAATAAAATCAGCACAGCAGGTAATGACATAATCACATGTGCTCTATGTTTCCACGTATTATGAAGAAATTCTTTCATTCTGTTTCCTCCTGATGAATACAGTTTACAAATCTTCTTGTAATAATCTGAGGCCGCGTAATAATAGATCCTACTACGACGCTGTATGCTCCCAGTTCAATTACTCGCTTTGCTTTCTGAGGTGTATCAATGTTTCCTTCTGCGATCAGCGGATTTTTAATTGTGGAAAGAATTCTGCGAATCAGTTCGAAATCATTCTGTTCAATATGATTTCCTTTGCTCTGCGGTGTATATCCAACCAATGTTGTTCCGATAAAATCAAACCCCAGACGATCTGCGCGCACTGCTTCTTCAAAAGTTGAACAATCTGCCATCAGACGCTGATCCGGATATTTCTTTCGGATTTCATTGTAAAACGCTTCCAATGACTTATGATCCGGACGGCTCTGATCCGTTGCATCCAGTGCGATGATTTCCACGCCGATCTCATGCAACGCATCTATTTCATTCATGCTTGGCGTAATATATACCTCTGTCCCCGGATATTGTTTTTTTATAATTCCTATTACAGGGAGTGGAACAATACTCTTAATTTCTTTTATATCAGAAACCGAATTTGCCCGGATTCCTTTTGCACCTCCCTCATAAGCTGCCTTTGCCATCCTTCCCATAATAAAGGAAGAATGAAGCGGTTCGTCTTCCAGCGCCTGACAGGATACGATCAGCTCTCCCTTAACCTGCTTGAATTGATCCATATTTTCACCCACCTTATTTATTTTTTATTCATGACAATAGAATGCTCGCAGAGCGTGCATTCTAGAGCGTGCATTCTATTGTTTTACCCGCGCTCTTTGTTATCGCACTTACAGTATAGAATCGTCTGTAAGTAAATTCAACTTTTTCAGCTTATCATGTATCTACTTTCAGTTTTTTATCGCTTTCGCGTGATTTAATCGTACTTTTTTCCTTTCTTTTTGTGCTATTTACACTAAAATCGTCAAAGAAAATTCTAAACATCCGAAGGATATTGTAAATTTCAAAATCAGGCGATATAGTAATTCGTGTAAGGAACAAAACCTTTAAAGGAGGACACAAGGTATGAAAAAGAGAACTTTAAACAAACTATTTTCCATTTCATTAACCGCTGCAATGGCGCTTGGCATGTTGAGTGGCTGTGGAAATACTGCTTCAAACACAGATACTGCATCGCCTGCAGAAACTGGAACCGCAACTACAGAATCGACTGATACCGCTTCCAGTGGCGACAAAACAACAATCAGCATTTACAGAGCTTCCTTCAATCAGGCTACAGTTGATTCCGATGAAGTCAAAAAAGTGCAGGATGCCATCAACGACTACATCGCAGACAAAATCAATGTTGAAATCGCAATCACAGATATTGCAAGTGGCGAATACGGTGACAAAGCAAATCTTGCGCTGTCCAACAACGAAGTGAATCTTCTCTGGACAGCAAGCTGGAACGGTTCTCTTGCAACAGATAATCTGTATGCTCAGAATGCAGTATATGACATTACCGATCTGGTAAAAGATACTACTTTATATAAAGCAATGCCAGAAGCCGTCTGGGAAGCTTCCTCTTATGATAACAAAACATATTTTATTCCAATTTATAAAGAATCTGCAGAAGGATGTGATCTTATTGTTCCTCAGCGACTGATCGATGCGCATAACTGGGATATTTCAAAAATTAAAGAGCTCAAAGATATTGAGCCTATGCTTGCTGACTGTAAAGCAGATGGGTTAAAGTATCCTCTTTTGACTCAGGGTATGGACTTCTTTTACCTTTATTACATTGACAAATATGACTTTTTCTCCAAAAACAGTCTCTGGGCTGTTGACCGTGCAACCGATACTGTCGTGAATGTAGTTCAGACTTCGGATTATGCGGATTTTGTAAAAATGATGTGCAAATGGGGTGCCCTCGGATATATCAACGACGAAGAGGTTACCAAATCAACTCCGGCAAATGCAATTATGACACAGGATTGGGGCTTTGCTGCATGGGCAGATGTTCCGGATAACAGTGTTGTTTCTTCTACTTATGCTCAGGAATGTGCCGTTATTCCGATCACCCAGGCCTGGTCCCATTCCAATTCCACACTTGGTTCCTGCTATGCAATCACTTCCAACTCCACCGAAGAGCAGGCAAAAGCATGCATCGATTTCCTCGGACTGCTCTATACGGACACTACACTTGCTGACCTTTTCACTTATGGTATCGAAGGCACTGATTATGATCTGGTAGATGGTCGTATTTCTCCGAAAGGTGACCTTTACAGCCACAGTCCTTGGGAATCTACCTCTGTAGAAGCTACATCTCTGACTGTCGATGAACCCGAGAACAAAGTCCAGCTGTACAAAGACTTTAATGAAAAGTCCAATTCCTCCTGTGCATCCGGTTTCCGTTTCAATCAGTCTTCTGTTGAAGCTCAGATTGCTGCATGCAACAACGTTTACAATGAATACGGTTATGTTCTGGAACAGGGCGGCTACAATGAAAGCGATGTTGATCAGACTCTTGTAGATTACCAGAATGCACTGGATGAAGCCGGTTATCAGGATATTCTGTCTGAAATTCAGTCCCAGTATGAAGCATGGAAAGCAACTAAATAAGACACTGGTTTCATACGAAATATTTAATTGAATGAATCAAGGAGCCTTGCAGCTATCCTGCGAGGCTCCTTTTCATTCCTTATACTTATAAAGTTTTCTTTTATACCCACACAGTCAGAAATTTTTCCAACATACCTTCAAGATCTCTTCTTTTATCTCTGCATACAAATCTATCTGTCGTATTGTTTCCATAACCTGTTTTTCCCCGATTTCCTGCTCGTTTTTACCACAATCAATCAAAAGGGCGCGCTTCAGATTATATTCCAGCCATTGAAGCCTCATATTATTGCAGTCATAAAGGACCTCCCAGGATACAGGAATTTTTCCACCCTGTTCGAAATATCCTTCCAGAAAAGCGCAAAACAAAGCTAAATCAACCTTCCCTTCCTCATAGCCAGCCCAGCATAAAGCCATTTCAAATACTTCCAGAAAGGGATTCTGGTATGCGAGACATTCCAGATCGATAATTCGATAGTCTGTCCCACTCCACAAAACATTTTTTCGATCCATATCATTATGACAAATTGCAAGAACATCCGGCAACTTTGTTCTGGCACAGTTCCCACGCTCCTGACTTTCCAAAATCCGTTTATAATGCTCCCCCAGAAGTTCATAAAGCAAAGTATTTCTTTCTTTCAATCTGTCAAGATAAAACTTCCAGTCGATTGACATCTTCGGCAGTATTCCATCTCCGTTTTTCTTATCTATACCGTGAATTCTGGCAAGGATTTTTCCAATTTTCCTGCAGTGCTCTTCTGTCACTTCACTGTTCTTTAATACAGTTCCCCGATAATAAGGAAACAGATAAAAATAGAATCCCTCCATCTCCTGCATCTTACTTCCGTATACAGACAATGCTGGAAGAATCGGAATGTTTTTTTGCTCCAGTATGGATTCCAGCCGCTCTGCTTCTCTGTAATTCTCCATAGCATCTTTGCGCTGCATGATAAACGGATTTAGTAACTTCAATGCATATATTCCCTGATCTGTCTCAAGTTTGTACATTTTATGCATCAGACCGCCGCTTAGTCGAAGCGGCGGTTGCTTTAACTTCATATTATATTTTCTTTCCAGTTCGTCCCAGGTAAACATCTCATCTCTCCAAAACAATGGCACCACTTACCGGATCAGCTTCTGCAAAAACTCCACTGCCGTTCGAATATCCTTTTCCGGCGTATCTCCCACTTCTCTTTCCACTGTCAAAAAGCCGTGATAGCCGATTTCATCCAGCGCTTTTAAGTATGCCGCAAAGTCCACATTTCCGGTTCCGAGAGGCAACTCTGTAAAGGACGGGCTTGCCAGCATCTCTGCCTCTACCAGTCCATAAACCTCTTCGGGAGCTCTGTAATAGTTGCGTCTGCCGTCCTTTGCATGTGTATGGACGATGTAATCCTTCAGGTTGTATACCGCCTGCACCGGATCGTCCCCCGTCACCATGACGAGGTTTGCAGGGTCCATATTGACTGCAACGCCGGTGGAATGCAGACCATCCAGGAACTTTTTCAGAACTGCAGACTCTTCCGGTCCTGTTTCAATTGCAAAATGTGCATCCAGGGAATCCGCATACTGTGCCAGCTTAAAGCATGCCTCCTGCATGATCTGATAGCGTTCATTCGCCGGATCAGACGGAACAACACCGATATGAGTTGTCACAATGTTGGTTTCCAGCTCCTTTGCAAGGTCTAAGATCCGCTTCGACTCCTCGATCAGCTCCGGATTCTTTGCAGGATCGTGGAAGCCTTTTCCGAGATCGCCGCATAAAGCGGAAATCACGAGTCCGTTGGACTTAACCATGTCCAGGAATTCTTTTCGCTTTGCGCCGACCAAATTGTGGGGAGAAAGCTCTCCATAGGTTGCATAAACCTGAATGCCCTCTGCGCCTAGCTCCTTTGCTTTTTTGATTGCCTCCGGAATTGGAAGCTTAAAAGACTCAAGCATTACGCCGATAGAAAAATCATACATATACCTGTTCCTCCTATACAAACCGGGCAGGTCAGTTTTACCTGCCCGGCGTCATTGTTTTTACAGCACCACTTTCCGATGCGTCTCTGCGGAATCGTAAATTGCCTGCATGATCTGCGAGGTCAGCACAGCGGTGTCGATATGCGACGGCAGCTTCTCGCCGGTGCGCACGCAGCGGACAAACGAATTGATCTCTGTCTCAAACATATTTTTCGTCTGTAATTCGGGCGTATATTTTACCAACGCGCCATGCTCTACGGTATACAGGGTAAAGTCGCCGCCGTACTGTAAGCGGATGCCTCCCTTATCGCCCATAAAGTCAATATATTTGTCGTCCTCATCGATATTCTGTGCCCATGCGCCGGTTACGGTAAAGACCGGTCCTTCCGTACGGATCAGCGCCGTCACAGAATCGTCCACATCGTAAACGCCATCATACTGGGGAGGGCCTGCCCACATATCCCGGTATACATAACCTTCCATGTCCTTGCCAAGCTTGCAAAATGTCTCGCCGGATACGGTCAGCGGTTTAGGATCGTTTAAACAATACATCACAAGGTCAAGATAATGTACTCCCCAGTCGATCAGGGAGCCGCCGCCTGCGATTTCCTTTGTCGTAAATGCGCCGCCCAATCCCGGAATGGAACGGAATGCCCGGAAGCTGATATAAACATGGTAAATTTCTCCCAGACGGCCCTCCTGAATATAATTACGGATCAGATTCACCATGTCATTAAAACGGTTTACAACACCGATATTTAACGTCATTCCCGTTTCATGCTGCACCTTCTGCATTTCCAGTGCTTCCGCATAGGTTCTTGCAGCCGGTTTTTCGCACAACACATGCTTGCCTGCGCGCATTGCGTCGATTGCGATCGTCGCATGCATCTTGTTTGGAGTGCAGACGGACACCGCTTCTACCTCCGGGTCAGTCAGTACGTCATGATAATCTTCCACTGCGATTCCGCAGCCGTACTTCTCTACCGCCTCTTTTGCGCGCTCCGGGATAATATCGCAGAAATATTTGATTTCCACATCTTCATTTTTCATATAAGCCGGGATATGTGCGCCGTTCGCGATCGTTCCGCAGCCAATAATGCCTACTGTTACTTTTTTCATATTCATTTCCCCTTCTTTTGATGTTGATGGCAGTCTCAAAAGCCGCCTGTCAACATGATTTCCCCTGTATTATCTCATTTTTCCTACTACTTCGATCATATGCTGCAGATTTTGTGTTCCGATCTCAACGCCCTCCAGAACGGGCTCCATTCCTTCAAACTCCAGAGAAACATAGCCGTCGTAGCCGGATTTGCGGATCGCAGAAAGGATCTGGAACGTCGGTACATTTCCATGTCCGAAAATCGTGCCGCGCCAGTAATTGCCGCCTCTGGAAAGGTTATAGCCTCTGCCCGGGTCAAAATTCATGCCGGAGCGCACCAGCATATCCTTTGCATGTACATGCACGATATGATCTGAAAGTGCAGACACAGCAGTTGCACAGTCCTCGTCCACAACTGTAAAATTTCCCATATCGCACAGAAATCCGTAATTGGGATGATCAACCGCCGCAAACAGCTCGAGCATTCTCGCACTGTCCTGTAACAGATAGCCGTGGTTTTCGCTGCAGGTCTTCAAACCGCGCTCCCTGGCATATTCTGCTGCCTGACGCACAAACGGTGCCACCGCTTCGATGACCTTTTTGTAGCTTTTGATCCCCGTATATCCCTCGTAATAGCCCCATGCGACGTCATGGCGCAGCAGCGGGATCTTGCATTCTGCCGCAATGTCGATATGCCTGCAGAGCCGTTCCAGCTCCTTTTCCGGCTCCTTCACAAAAAAATTCGCTCCTGTCGTGTAGATTGGAACCTCCAGTCCCTGCTCCTTTGCATGTGCACACAATGCCTTCGCATACTCCATAGGTGTGCTGCCGTCCGGTGTTTCGTCATTCAACACCAGCTCTACCCCCTGGCAGCCATATTCCTTTGTCTTGTCGATGGCATTAAAGCGTGTAAATCCCCCGTCCTGATACAGCCTTTCAAAGCTGTAAGTACTGATACAACTCTTCATGTCCCTCTCCTTTTCGGTTGTTGTGTGAAATGCCTTCCATTACCAATATATCAGATTCGGGAGTGGGCGCAAGGAATATTTTTCACAAAAAAATTGTCCGTTTTTTACCAAAACGGACAATTCTCTCTTTCTTCTCAGCCCTTCAGACCTCTGGACTGACGATCCATATCTTCTACTACAATGTCATAGATCTCGCCAAGGGATGCGCAGTATTCCAGCACCTTCCAGGGCTCATTGGTATGGAAATGGATTTTGATCAGCTCATCGTCGCCGACCGCCAGCAGGCAGTCTCCCTTGAAATGCTCAGTGAAATATTCGCTGATTTCATCCTCATCCAGATTTTCTCCTTCTATCAGGAGCTGTGTATCATATTTAAATTCCAGCATGCTTGCTACCATCCTTTCTGTTGCTTGCTCTATCTTACCACAGTTCGTGCTGTCTGACTACAAAAACCTCGCATCGGACAGGAAAATCCATTTTAAAAAACCTTTCTTCGCATTATCATGGATTATATTATCAAACCGATATGCGTATTCGTGAGGTACCCCCTTTCAGCAGAACCATAAAATGATCCTGCCGTCAGGAATCCCATGCCTCCGGAAAGGACACTTATATAAGGCGCCTCCCACCTCCCAAGGGAAGTGGGAGGCGCCTATGACAAACGAAAGGATTTTAATTATGAACCAACCAAACATCCTGATCCTTCATCTCGACGAGCTGCGTCAGGACTGTCTGGGCTGTTACGGCAATCCGGATATCCAGACACCCAACATCGACGCTCTGGCAGCAGACGGCGTAACCTATCAGAACCATTATACGGTTTATTCGGTCTGTACCCCATCCCGCTATTCGCTATTTAGCAGTCTGTATGTGCACCAGCATGCTGCATGGGACAACCATTGTACATTGCCCTCCGGCTATCCGACTTTTCCAAAGCTCCTGCGTGAAAACGGATACCAAACCACCGCAGTCGGAAAAATGCACATGACTCCCACTTATCTGGACATCGGATTTTCCGATCTTGAGCTGGCAGAGCAAAACGGCTGCGGACGCTTCGAGGACGATTATCATCATTTTCTGATGAAGCACGGTAAAATCGACCGTTTTGATCTGCACTACGAATCCGGTCTGTTTCAGCTTCCGCCAGAAGATCACAGATTCGATGACTGCCAATGCTGTCAGTCTGATCTCGATCTTCCGTTTTATTCCAGCGAATGGATCACACAGCGTGCCCTCGACCGTCTTGATCAGTGGAATTGCGATCAGCCCTTCTGTATGATGGTCGGCTACATCAGCCCGCACCACCCCTTTGATCCGCCTGCACCCTACAGTACGATGTACGATCCGAACTCCCTGCATCTGCTGCCTGGCTATACCGATCAGCCGCTCCCCTTCGATTCCAATTTCGGCAGCTCTCCAATCCACCCCGATAAAATAGATGAGAAGGATATCCGGGCAATGATGGCTTCCTATTACGGTATGATTTCCGAAATCGACAATGGAATTGGTACCATCCTGCAAAAGCTGAAGGCTAAAGGACTTTATGACAATACCATGATCGTTTTTACCAGTGATCACGGAGACTACATGAGCTATCATCATATGATGTTAAAAGGCCGGCATCTCTACGATCCGCTTATCAAAATTCCCCTGATTGTCAAATATCCCGGACAGCAGGCCGCCGGACAGACGGATTCCTTCCTCTCTGAAAATATCGACGTAGCGCCGACTGTCCTTGAACTCTGCGGGCAGCCAATCCCTCCTACCATGCAGGGACATTCTCTGCTTGGAAACGACCACAGACAGTTTGCTTTTTCCGAGCTGCAGTATGGCAGCCAGACGAATCCGAAGATCGGCTACATGCTCCGTTCGGATTCCTACAAGCTTCTGGTCTACGGCAGTATGCAGGACTGTGCCTTTTATGACCTGAAAAAGGATCCTTTCGAACTCTGTGATGTCTCCAAAGAGCCGGATTATCAGGAAACACTGCACCGCTATCAGACTGCACTTTCCGATTTTGTCCTGTTCCATGCACTCGGAAAAGTACATCTCGACACAAAAGCGCCGCAACAGCGGGATCAGGAAGTTTTAAACAGACAAGCGGAGGAGTTAAAAGCATTTATACGTTCGCAGTGGTGATGCAAGTTCTGACTCGCGCCTTAAGCTATGCCGTCCCAGAACCGATTTGTAATTGTTTTGTGAAGCTGCACTAAGTCAAAACGAGCCATCCGAAACAGTTCAATCCGTTTTGGATGGCTCGTTATTCATGACAATAGAATGCTCGCAGAGCGTGCATCTATTGTTTTTTCTTTAAACTGCTGCCATTACATATTTGTCTGTACAACCTTCGGACGATATCCCTCTTTTTCCAGTGCAGAAATGATTTCCTGCTTATGCTCTGTACCAAAGCTCTCCATCGTAATACGCAGCTCTACTGCAGCGCTTCTGTTAATGGAAACAAACTGGTTGTGGGACAGCTTGATAACATTGCCGTGCTCTTTTGCAACGACGGCAGCTACCTTGCTCAGTTCGCCCGGCTTGTCCGGAAGCAGAACGGAAACCGTGAAGATACGGTCTCTTAAAATCAAACCCTGCTGTACGACAGAGGACATGGTGATCACGTCCATGTTGCCGCCGCTTAAGATCGAAACGACCTTCTTGCCCTTCAGATCGAGGTGCTTTAACGCTGCAACGGTCAGCAGACCGGAGTTTTCCACGATCAGCTTATGATTTTCAACCATATCCAGAAATGCGCCCACAAGCTCTGCATCCTCTACGGTAATGATGTCGTCAAGATTCTTCTGGATATACGGGAAAATTTTCGTGCCGGGCGTCTTTACTGCGGTGCCGTCTGCAATCGTGTTGACAGAAGGAAGCGTCGTCACCTTGCCGTTTTTGATGGATTCCTGCATGCAGTTTGCATTTGCAGGCTCTACGCCGATCACCTTGATCTTCGGATTTAACAGCTTCGCCAGCGTGGAAACGCCGGTTGCCAGTCCGCCGCCGCCGATGGGAACGAGGATATAATCCACAAGGGGAAGCTCTTTGACAATTTCCATCGCAATGGTTCCCTGACCTGTTGCAACGGTAAGGTCATCGAAGGGATGTACGAAAGTATATCCATGCTCTTCCGCCAGCTCGTAAGCCTTTGCGCATGCTTCATCATATACATCTCCGTAAAGTACAACTTCTGCGCCGTATCCTTTGGTACGGTTTACCTTGATCAGAGGCGTGGTTGTCGGCATTACAATTGTAGCTTTCGCGCCATAACACTTTGCAGCATAAGCAACGCCCTGCGCATGGTTGCCCGCAGAGGCGGTGATAACGCCTTTTGCACGCTCTTCCTCGGTCAGAGTGCTCATCTTATAATAAGCGCCTCTTACCTTGTATGCACCGGTGAACTGCAGGTTTTCCGGCTTAAAAAATACCTTTGCACCGGTCTGCTGGCTGAAATAATCACTGTATACAAGTTTTGTCTCCAGCGTTACTCTGCGCACTACTTCGGAAGCCTCTTCAAATTTTTCCAATGTCAGCATCTTTTCTTCTTCCATTTTAGTAAACCTCATCCTTCTCTGTATCAAACAGTGCATTCACAAACTGATCCGGATCAAACTTCTGCAGATCCTCGATTTTCTCCCCGACACCGATATATTTTACCGGTACGTGCAGTTCCGACTGAATTGCTACCGCAATACCGCCCTTGGCGGTTCCATCCATTTTGGTCAGGATAATACCGGTCAGATCCATAACCTGCGCAAATTCCCGCGCCTGTACCAGCGCGTTCTGTCCGGTCGTGCCGTCCAGTACGACCAGATTTTCCCGATGGACACCAGGAAATTCCCGGTCGATAATCCGGTTCATCTTGCGCAGTTCTTCCATCAGGTTTTTCTTATTGTGGAGACGTCCCGCCGTATCGCATAAAAGAACGTCCACATGACGTGCTTTTGCCGCATTGACCGCGTCGTAAATAACGCTCGCCGGATCAGAGCCCTCTACGCCGCCGATCATATCGACACCTGCGCGGTTCGCCCATTCCTCCAGCTGATCGCCAGCTGCCGCACGGAACGTATCCGCCGCCGCGATTAAGACCTTGCGTCCCTGCTTCTTTAACTTGGAAGCGAGTTTTCCAATCGAAGTCGTCTTGCCGACACCGTTTACGCCGATCACCATGACGACGGACTGCTCTTTTTCAAAATCATAAGCTGTCTTGCCGACATGCATCTGCTCCCGGATGCTGTCGATTAAGATCTCCCGGCAGTCCTGCGGATCACAGATTCCCTGGTCATTGACCTGTTCTTTTAATCGGTCCAGAATCTCTTCTGTCGCCCGGCCTCCCAGGTCGCCCATAATCATCGTCTCTTCCAGGTCTTCATAAAATTCGTCGTCAATGACGGAATATCCGGAAAAAACGGAGTCAAATCCTTTGACAATATTGTTGCGGGTCTTGGTCAATCCCTCCCGCAGTCTGGCAAAAAAGCTTTTCTTTTCTTCTGCCATCCGCTTACCTCCTTTTTATCCTGATTACCATCAGGTCAGATCTTTATCTATCAGGTTGACGCTTACAAGCGTCGATACGCCTTTTTCCTGCATCGTGATTCCGTAAAGCCGGTCCGCCGCTTCCATCGTGCCGCGTCTGTGGGTAATGACGATAAACTGTGTATGGGCGGTCAGCTTATGCAGGTAGTTGGCAAATCTTCCGACGTTGCTGTCGTCCAATGCCGCCTCGATTTCGTCCAGCAGACAGAACGGTGACGGTTTTAAGTTCTGGATGGCAAATAATAGCGCAATTGCCGTCAGCGCCTTTTCCCCACCGGAAAGCTGCATCATGTTCTGCAGCTTCTTACCGGGCGGCTGTGCGATAATCCGGATGCCTGCTTCCAGGATATCCTCGTCCTCCATCAGCTCCAGCGTACCCTTGCCGCCGCCGAAAAGCTCTTTAAATACCTTATCGAACTCCTTGCTGATCTCTGCAAACTTCTCCTTAAACTGCCTTCGCATCGCCTCATCCAGCTCGACGATGATGCGTTCCAGCGTTTTCTCCGCTTCCACCAGATCGTCGTGCTGTGCCTTCAAAAACGTGTAACGCTCCATCAGATTTTTATAATCTTCGATGGCGTTAACATTGACATCGCCCAGTCTGCGGATCGCTTCCTTGATCGTCTGCGTCTGCTTTTTCATCTCAGCGAGGTCGTTCATCGTCTCATCCCGAAGCTGCGCTGCATCCCGGAGGGTCAGTTCATACTCATTCCACATGTAGTTGACCTGATTCTCCATGGACTCCTCCAGCTTTTCCTTCTGGGCATTTAAGCGGTAAACCTCTTTGTCCAGCGCGCTCATCCGTGCGGACAGCTCTTCGCGCTCCGTGAAAAAGCCTTTCTGCCGTTCTGTAAGTTCTTCCCGCTTTTTACTGTCTGCATTCAGCTTATCCTGCGTATCCGACTGCGTCGTTTTGGAGGATTCGATGGTCTCCTGCAGCCTTTTGATGCTTTCTTCTTTCCCGGCGGCGTCTGCCACGCCGTCTGTCAGGCTCTTTTTGACCTCTTCCAGCTCGCCCTCATATCGTGCGATTTCTCCGGCGATACGGTCTTCATTTGCCTGATAAAATCCGAACTGCTGCCGGATTTTTTCTACATCCAGTTCTTTTTCATTCAATACAGCGGTCTGCGCAGCTTCCTGCCTGCGCGCCTCTTCCAGATCCTTCGTAAAGCCCTCGATCTGTTCGTTTTTCTCGCCCTCCAGAGCCTCGGAACGTTCCAGCTCCTGCTTTGTCTCTTCCTTTTCTTTTCGGATCTGCAGCACCTGGGTTTCGATTTCGATCTCTTCTTTTTTGAGGTCTTCGACGCCTGCTTTCGTCTGATCCTTTTTCTCCTGCGCCGCTTCTATATTCAGGCGGGCAGTATTCTGGCGAATAAAGGCGTTTTGCAGCGCAGCGCGGCTCTTTTCCAGCTCTGTCCGACATTCGTTCCGGTCTTTTTTGAGGTCTTCGATCGAAACGAGCAGTTCATCTACCGCTTTGGCATGCTCCTTTACCTTCCATTCCAGCTCTTCCATCTCGCGTCTGCGTCCCAGAAGGTTGCTGCTGTTTTTAAATGCGCCGCCGCTGATCGAACCGCCGGGGGATAAGGATTCGCCCTCCAGCGTCACAATCCGCAGCGAGTACTTGAATTTCCGGGCAAGCTGTGTTGCATGATCGACGTGATCGACGACTACGATTCTGCCGAGCAGCGATTTTGCGACATCGCTGTATTTTTCATCCGTATGTACCAGAGTATGCGCAAGTCCTAAAACTCCAGGCTCCTTTAAGGCTTCTTTCTGCCGAAATTCCTGTGCGTTTTTGATGCTGTTTAACGGCAAAAACGTCGCGCGTCCGCTTTTGGTCTGCTTTAAAAACGAAATCATCCCTTTGGCGGTCTCTTCGTTATCCGTTACGATATTCTGGATGCTGCCGCCAAGAGCCGTCTCAATCGCAGTTTCATATTTTTTCTCTACTTTAATGATATCCGCGACAACACCGATGATGCCGGGATTTTTATCTTTCTGCTCCATGACGCGGCGGATGCTTCCACCGTAGCCCTCATAGCGCTCCGTCAGGTTGCTGACCGCTTCCAGTCTCGTTTTATCCTGATGATACTGCACCTGTGCATCCCGCAACGCCTGATCCATTTTGGCGATCGTCTCCCGAAATTCGTTTAACTTCGCCTCCATCACCGTCTGAGCTTCCTTCCTCGACGCGATTTCCTGCGTCACTGTGTTAAAGGCTTCTTCCAGACTTTTGATGCTCTCTTCCTGCTGTACCTCGTCGGACTTGACGCGCAGCAGGCGGGAATTCAACTCTGCCCTCCGAATCTGCGCCTGTTCCAGCATCGTATCCTGGCGTCCCATCTTCGTCTTGATCGCCGCACGATCATTCAGCGCATCGATAATCGCATTTTTGGCATCTTCGATCGACTGGTTTAAACCTGCGACCCGGCTCTGGATGATTTCCAGTTCTGCTGCAGCGCCGTTGCGCTCTTCCTGCAGCTTTTCGAGCCGTTTTTGAATCTCGTTTCGCTGCTGCAGCAGCTTTTCTTTGTCGGCGTTTCGTGCGTCAATCTCCTTGCGCAGTGTCTCTTTTCTGCTCTGCAAATGTGCTTCATTGCCCCGGATGGAACGGATTTTTTCCTGCAGGACGGCAATTTCACCCTCCAGCTTTCCGCGCAGAACGGACGTATCTGTCAGCTGTGCCCGCGCCTGCTCCATCTGTCGTTCCAGCGCCTCGATCTGCGTTGCAATCCGGTCATATTCTTCCTTAATGCCCTTATATCGGGTCGTCGTATCCTTTAAATCTCCGTCCGCAATCCGGTATTTTTCTTCCGTATCGGAAAGCTGTGCCCGCGTTTTTTCACTTTCCAGCAAAAATACGTTAACGTCCAGCGCTTTCAACGTTTCCCGGTGTTTTAAATAAATCCTTGCCTTTTCCGCCTGTTTGCCCAACGGTTCGACCTGTTTTTCCAGCTCGGACAAAATATCGTTGACACGCACGAGGTTCTGCTGCTCAGATTCCAGTTTTTTTACGGAAGCGTCCTTACGGCGCTTGTATTTTACGATTCCTGCAGCTTCGTCGAACAGCTCGCGGCGCTCTTCCGGGCGCCCACTCAAGATCTTGTCGATCTGACCCTGTCCGATGATCGAATAGCCTTCTTTCCCGATACCGGTGTCGTAAAACAGCTCGTTGACGTCTTTTAAACGACACGGTGTTCCGTTGATCAGATATTCGCTTTCGCCGGAACGGTACAGGCGTCTGGCCACCGTCACTTCATCGTAGTCAATTGCCAGCTGATGGTCGCTGTTATCCAGCGTAATCGCCACATAGGCATAGCCCAGCGGTTTTCTCAATTCGGTACCGGAAAAAATAACGTCCTGCATCGTTGCGCCGCGCAGCTGCTTGATTCGCTGCTCGCCCAGCACCCAGCGCACGGCGTCTGCAACATTACTCTTTCCGCTGCCGTTTGGTCCGACAATACCGGTGATTCCGTTGTGGAACTGAAACAGGATTTTATTGGCAAAGGATTTAAACCCGTGTACTTCTATACTCTTTAAATACATATATTATAGGCTCCTTAGCGCTTTCGAAGCTTCAGGATTGCTTCATAAGCCGCCTGCTGCTCCGCCGCCTTTTTGGTACGGCCATGTCCGCTGCCGATCACTTCCCCGTTTCTGACTGCATCAACCCAGAACGATTTGTTGTGATCCGGTCCTTCTTCTCCTTTGAGTTCGTAAGAAAACTCTCCATCGCCTTCTGCCTGCAGAATTTCCTGCAGCACCGTCTTGCTGTCATAGAACAGAATTTTATTTTCCAGATCGGATAAAATGAATCGGTGGATAAAATCATGTGCCGCGTCAAAACCGCCGTCCAAATACAGTGCGCCGATCACTGCCTCCATCACGTCCGAGGTAATCGAATCGCGGTTGCGTCCACCGGTCGCCTCCTCGCCTTTTCCAAGCAACATGTAGCGTCCCAGCTCGATATCCCGTGCGCAGTACGCAAGCGCTGGCTCACAGACCATCGAGGAACGCAGCTTCGTAAGCTTTCCTTCCGGCATCTGCGGATTCTCATGGAAAAGAAAATCGCTGGAAATCAGCTCCAGCACAGCATCTCCCAAAAACTCCAGCCGCTCGTAGTCCTTTAATTTATTGATTCTCTGTTCATTGGCAAAAGAGCTGTGAGTAAGAGCCTGTTTTAACAGACTCTTATCCCGGAACTGATATCCAATCTTTTTTTCCAGCTCACCTATCGTATATTCCTCAGTCATATTGTTCACTCGTTCCTTGTCTTTCTGATCAGCTCTACCGCTTCTCCGACGGTTTTGATCTTTTCTGCCTCTTCTTCTGGTATTGCAATTTCAAACGTCTCTTCAATTTCCTGAATGACCTGGTAAAGATCCAGGGAATCCGCACACAGATCGTCGATAAAATTCGTCTCCTCCGTCAGTTCCCGCGGATCTACGCTCAAAATCTCTGCCACGATCTGTTTCAGCTTTTCAAACTCCATACCCCTTATCCTTCTTCCTTTGCAGCTGCAATGCTGGCTGTAATTTTCCCAACAACATCCTGCTCCTGGAACGTGATGCACTGCAGAATCGTATTTTTAATTTCTACTGATTTGGAGCTTCCGTGGGTCTTTACAACAAGTCCCTTCAAGCCAAGCAGCGGCGCGCCGCCATACTCTTCCAGATCAAATGCCTTTAGGGTCTGCTTCAGTGCAGGTTTTACCAAAAGTGCGCCAATCTTTGAACGCAGATTTGTCATCATGCCGCCCTTTACTTTTTTGATCAGGGTTGCGCCGACACCCTCGTATAATTTCAGGATTACATTACCGACAAACGCTTCACACACAACGACGTCTGCCTTTCCTGCCGGGATATCACGTGCTTCGATACTTCCGATAAAATTGATATCTTTGCATTCTTTCAGCATCGGATAGGTTTCTTTTACCAGTGCATTGCCTTTTTCTTCTTCCACACCGATATTGACGATGGCAACTGTCGGGTTCTTTACTCCCATGACATTTTCCATGTAGATCGACCCCATTCTTGCAAACTGCACCAGCTGGGAAGGTCTTGCATCCACGTTTGCGCCACAGTCAATCAGCAAAGAACAGCCATTTTCTGTCGGGATAAGCGGAGCCAGAGGCGGACGCTCCACACCCTTTGCCCTGCCGACTAACACCTGTCCGCCAACTAAAACCGCGCCGGTGCTTCCCGCAGATACAAACGCGTCGCATTCGCCGTTTTTCACCAGACCTAAACCTTTTACAATGGAGGAATCCTTTTTGCCGCGGATCGCATTGACCGGAGGCTCGCCCGTCTCGATCACTTCGGAAGCGTGTACGACTTCAATCCGCTCTGCCGGATAGGAATAGGCTGCGAGTTCCTTTTTCACAACGTCCTCCTGTCCTACCAGAAAAACCTTCACGCGTTCATCTGCATGAACTGCCTCTACAACACCTTTTATAATCTCTGTCGGCGCGTTGTCCCCGCCCATCGCGTCCACAGCAACTCTGACCAGCTCTGCCATCTTAAAGCACCTGCCCTTTCTTGTTTTTGTTACAGTTCGTTCGTGCCTCTTTGCAAATGGCGCGGGTGAACTGTAACATCTTTTACTATACTAAAATACCGTAGAAAAGTCAATTTTCCTGACGTTTTCAGGCAAAAAAATGAGGCTCCCGGAAGATTCCGGAAGCCCTTTTGTTTGCTCGTCTGTTATTCATAACAATAGAATGCCCACAAAACGTGTATTCTATTGTTCATGACAATAGAATCTCACAGAGTGTAATTCTATTGTTTAAGCCTCAACCTTAACGATTTCGCGCTTGTTGTAAGAACCGCAGGCCTTGCAGACTCTGTGAGGCATCATCAGTGCGCCGCATTTGCTGCACTTCACCAGAGTGGGTGCGCTCATTTTCCAATTTGCCCGTCTCTTATCTCTTCTGGACTTGGAAGACTTATTCTTAGGACAGATAGACATCGTTACACCTCCTTATTCGCGTTAAAGACATCCATGATTGCCGCCATCCTCGGATCGGGAACAAAAGTATCGCAGCCGCATGCTCCCGTGTTCAAATCCTTCCCGCAGACAGGACACAGTCCCTTGCAGTCTGGTCTGCACAACACCTTCATAGGCCAGCTTGTCGTAATCTCATTATCGATCAGACTATCTATATTCAGCGAGTAACCTTCCATAAAAGCTTCCTGCTCTTCCAAAGCATCCTGATCAGCACGGTCAGGTGCCACCAGCTTCTGTACGATGGAAAGATCAAACGGAACTTCTACTTCTTCCAGGCATCTGTCACAGGGAATTCCTGCCACAAACTGCAGCTTCGCTTCCACAAGTGCTTCGCCCTGCGCGGTATTCGTCAGCTTCAGCAAAAGCTTACTGCTGCTCTTTACCGGATAAGAGCTTCCATCATGTGTAATCTCTGCAGTCTCCCACGCAAACTCCTGCGTAAGAACTTTGCCTTCGGATGTAAAAACATCTGTCACATTCACTAACATAGTATACTCCTAACGACATGGCAAAATCCAAACGGACTTCGTCCATACTCATACGATTATACAGACGCCTTTTGCCTTTGTCAAGATAATTTTCACTAATTCTTTCCGCTTACTTTTTTACGATTCCGTGTTCCATCAAGAAATTCTCCCAGACCTGATAATATTTCGCTTTCAGGTGGATCTGGTCGAATGTCCAATCCGCGTATAAATTGCCGTTTTCATCGCAGACCGCTTCGTTGACGTCAATATAAAAAATATCCTTTCCGTTTGCGAGTGTTTCGATTTCCACATTGCGGATATTGATGTTTGTGTTATTAAATACTGGATCGGAAGCGTTTTTCTGCCCCGCCACGCGCATGATTCCCTGCACGAAAATAATCGCGTCCGGCTGCAGCTCCCGAATCTTATATACCGCCCTCGCATAGGCTTCAAAAAATGATTCCGGCGTTCCCGTGCCCATTTCGTTGATGCCGATCATCAGATAGACTTTTTTGAACTGGTGTCTGGAAAGTGCCTGCTCCAGCGTCAGCTTTTCATCGCCTTCCCGGATAAAATCCTTCGGTTTTTCAAATAAATTATAGACCGTCAGAGATGTCTTGCTATAAAAGGTCGCCACATCTGCCAGGTTGCTGTACTCGTAGAGTCCCTGTGTCCGGGAATCCCCGATAAACACGGCGTCCGCAAAATACTCCTTGTCCACATGGGTAAATTCGAGCGGCTCCTCCTCTGCTTCCTGCGTCGCTTCTGCCGCCTTGCCTGGCACAGCATTTCCGCTTACGCCTGCCTCATTTTTGTCTCCGGTTCCGTTTTTATGATCTGCATCCCGGTCAGCATTCGCCATCTGTCCGGCTTTTTCTCCCCCGTTTCCTTCATTCGCCTGCCCGCCGGTTTCCTCCGTTATTCTGTCTTTTTGCACATCTGCAGCATCCATCGCCGCCGTCTGTACGCTCCTGTCACTCCACGGATAAACGCCCTGTTTTAAATCTGTAAAAACAGACGCCAACGCAGGCTGCTTCCAGCTCGCCGGATTTTCTATTTCGCCGGATTTTACCCCATTGGCAACCCCGGCTCCCTCTATCACCAGTCCGCTGACGATCACTGCGGCCAACAGTGGACATTTTTTCCAAAAGCTCATATTTTCTCCATTCTGCAGGTGCTGCCGCGCCAATGAACCCGCACACAATCCTATCTTTTTTAAAAGTTCGCATACATGAACGGGTTGTTCGCCGCATTCGCCATCCGATATACGCTATACCAGAAAATAACAAACAGTGCAGCGACTACTATCACATTTTTCCTGTGTTTTTCACACCACCGGTAAACCTGCGGGATGCAAAGCAAAATGCCGCCGACAAGCTCCGGAATAAACAGTGTCAGTTCTTTTGCGAAATCCCCGGGATTGACCGCGCTGCCCACGCCAAAGAACGGGAACAGCCGTGCGAAATAAACGCCGATTTCCGGCAGGGTCGGAATTGCAAACACCATCCAGGTCAGTGGAATCACGAACAGTACATATACATGGGATAAAATTTTGCTCTTTTTCAGCCATTTTCCGATCCACAGCTTTTCTATCACGACCAGTAATCCCAAAATCATCCCCCACAGGATAAAATGCAGTCCGCCGCCATGCCAGAAGCCGGTCACCGCCCATACGAGCAATAGGTTGAATACCGTGCGCAGCGTTCCCTTCCGGTTGCCTCCCAGCGGGATATAGAGATAGTCCCGAAACCACGAGCCGAGCGTCATGTGCCAGCGACGGTAAAATTCGCTGACAGAGCGGGACGAATACGGCTGGTCAAAGTTTTTGATTGCCGGAAGCCCGATCATCCTGCCGATTCCGACTGCAATCAGGGAATACCCCGCGAAATCAAAATAGAGCTCCATCGAATAGGCTGCCGCGCCCAGCCATGCAAGCGGCGTCGAAATGCTTTCAAAGCCGATCGTCTGGATATCGTTCCACAAAAAGCCCAGCCGATCCGCCAGCAGCACCTTCATGCCCAGTCCGGCAGTGATATATTTCAGCCCGTCTTCTGCCCTTGCCGCCTTCCAGACACCGAACTGCTGCGCCTGTTCCATCTCGCCATATCGCATAATCGGTCCCGAAACGATCTGCGGGAAACAACACAAATATGCGCCAAACCGGAGAAATGAACGCTCCGCGTGCCCGCTTCTGTACACATCAATCAAATAAGAAATGCTTTTAAACGTATAAAAACTGATTCCCACCGGAAGCAGCATATTTTCCTCGAACACATTGGAAAGCTTGAAAAAGATCAAAAGCGACGCGTTGCACAAAACGCTGACAGCCAGCCAGAATTTGCGCTTCTTGACAGTTTGGGGGCTGCCTGTGTTTCTATAGGGCTCCTCTTTCCTCTGATCTACGGTTTCCTCGAAAAGCTGCAGTTCGTTCCAGTTTATGGTTTTCCTGCGAAGCCCCCTCACACCCGGATGCGCAATTTTTCCATGAAGCTCCGACACTTTTTTGCCGTCTGCATCCGGCTCCGTCGCCAGACCGTACCCGAACAGCCAGTTGACAACCGACATTCCGAGCAAAATCAGCACATGTACAGGATCTCCGAGGGCATACAAAATCAAACTAAACGCAAACAGCACAAACATCCGAAACCGCTTCGGAACCGCATAAAAAAGGATCAGGAAAAGCGGCAGATATCGAAACAGAAATTCCAGACTGCTGAATACTAAGGTATGCAAACTTTCTAAATTTCCGATTTCAATTCCTGACATTTTTCCTGATCCCGTCCTTTATTTTCTGACTGGACGCCTTATTTGCCCTTTACAATCGCAAGGGTATGTCTGGCAATCTCCAGTTCTTCATTTGTCGGAATCGCAAGCACTTTGGTCTTTGCAGATGGCGTCGAAACGATTCTCTCCTTGCCCCGGATATTGTTGGCTTCCTTATCCAGCTCTACGCCAAGATGTTCCAGATACGGGCTGCAGATCAGCTCACGGATAACCGGGCTGTTTTCGCCGATTCCCGCTGTAAAGCAGATCGCATCCGCACCATTTAATTCTGCCGCATATGCACCGATATATTTTGCAACCCGAAGGACAAACGCTTTGATCGCCCTTGTCGCAGCCGGATTATTTCCTTCCAGATAAGCGTCTTCCAGATCTCTGAAATCAGAGGAAAAACCATCTGAAAGTCCAAGCACACCGGATTCCTTGTTCAAAATTCTCACTACTTCGTGGATGTTCTTACCATCCTTACCTGCCATCATTTCCAGTACACCCGGATCTACATCACCGCTTCTGGTGCCCATAACCAGACCTTCCAGCGGAGTCAGTCCCATGGAGGTATCTACACATCTGCCGTTCTTGATTGCAGATACGGACGCACCGTTTCCAAGGTGGCAGATAATCAGTTTTAACGATTCATACGGCTTGCCCAGGATATCCGCCGCACGTCTGGAAACGTACTGGTGGCTCGTGCCGTGGAAACCGTATCTTCTGATTCCAAACTGTTTGTAATAACGGTAAGGAATCGCATATAAATAAGCCTCTTCATCCATCGTCTGATGAAAGGCAGTATCAAATACCGCTACCTGAGGAACACCCGGCAGCTGTAACTCACAATCTTCAATTCCCTGCAGGTTCGCCGGATTATGAAGAGGCGCCAGTACGGTACATTCCATAATCGCTTCTTTTACCTGCGGTGTGATCAGGGTTGCTTCTGAAAAATGCTCGCCGCCGTGTACAACACGGTGTCCGACTGCACCGATCTCAGATAGTTCTTTTACCGCGCCGTCTTCCGGATTCGTCAGTGTCTGCAGCATCAGACGGACAGCATCCTTATGATCTGCCATCGGAGCGTCCCATTTACGCTTTTCATGACCGGTCAGTGTGTAGCTGATCCGGCTGCCAGCGATACCAATTCTCTCACATAATCCTTTCGCTGTCAATTCTTCTGTTTCCGAATCGATTAACTGGAATTTCAGCGAAGAACTTCCGCAATTTATGACAAGAATTTTCATTTTTGTATACCCCCGTTCGTGTTATTTGAATCTCACCTCTCCATAATAACAAAAACCATCCCGATTTACAACCAAAATCGAGACGGTTTGCACAATTTTATTCCCAGCAGGCTGTTAGACTCACGGGCTCGCGCTGGCACGCTTTATTGCCTGTTTCGCAGGCTGCCCGTTCGTTAATGATGCAAGAAAAACAAATGCAGCTCCCATTTCTGGGGGCTGCGCTTGTTTTTCTTTCACACCTATTATGTCGTGAGCATAGCTCACTCGGTAACTTCGCCGTTCGTCAATCATGCAAGCATGTTGACTCACTTGCGCGCGTTACATGAGCTGTGCCTGAACAGCAGTTAATGCTACTACTCCGACGATGTCTTCCCAGGAACAGCCTCTGGACAGGTCGTTTACGGGCTTTGCGATACCCTGCAGCATCGGCCCATAGGCTTCCGCCTTTGCCAGTCTCTGTACCAGCTTGTAGCCGATATTGCCGCAGTCCAGGTTCGGGAAGATCAGAACGTTTGCCTTACCTGCAACTTCGCTGCCAGGCGCTTTGGATTTTGCAACAGAGGGCACAATCGCTGCGTCAGTCTGCAGTTCGCCGTCCAATGTCAGTCCGGGATACTGTTCGTGTGCAATTTCTACCGCTTTTACAACCTTATCTACCAGAGGATGCTTTGCGCTTCCCTTGGTGGAATGGGACAGCATCGCGATAATCGGTTTTGCGCCGACAAGGGTCTTAAAGCTCTTTGCACTGGTGTCTGCAATCGCTGCAAGCTCTTCAGCGGTCGGATCCTGATTCAGGCCACAATCTGCAAACAGGAACGTACCGTGCTCGCCGTATTCACAGTTGGGTACATCCAGAATAAAGAAACCGGATACCAGCTTTACGCCGGGTGCGGTCTTTAAAATCTGCAGCGCCGGACGCAGGGTATCTGCGGTTGCATGGCATGCACCCGCCACCATTCCGTCTGCATCATTTGCTTTTACCATGATAACACCAAAGGTCATGTTATCGGTCAGCAGAATCTGGCGTGCCTTTTCGGGCGTCATTCCCTTATGTTTTCTCGTTTCATATAATAACTGAACGTATTCGTCCAACTTCTCACATTTCGTAGGATCGATCACGCGCACACCGGTCAGATCAACCTCCAGCCATCCTGCACCATCCATGATCTTTTCTTCATTGCCAACCATAATAATGTTGGCAATCCCCTCTTCGATAATATGGGATGCTGCGATCAGCGTTCTCTTGTCATTCGTCTCCGGAAGTACGATCGTCTTTCTGTCCGATCTGGCTTTTTCTTTGATGATGTCAATATAAGACATTCTGCTTCTCCTTTCATTTTCTGATTTTCACGTTTTCGTTCTCGATGTCTGATAGATAAATTATAACATTTTCCCCATTCGAGACAAGGCAAATTTCTCAAATCTTTGTATAAAATGAAGGACACAGTTCACTCATAGATCTCTACAAGCAGATTTCATGCTTGCATGAAAAGATGCTTGTAGAGATCTACGAAGGGAGCGCCATTTCATGGGCAAAAAGGAGCTGCGCAGCAGCGAAAAAGCAGCGAAGCTGCGTTTTTTGCGAATGATATGACGCGGGCGAACCGGGCAAACCAGCTCCGGACACAAAAAACTGCCGCCGGCAAAACCTGCCGACAGCAGTTTTTTGTGTTTCTTATAAAAGTTTGTGCAGCTTACATCATACCCATGCCGCCTGCACCGCCGGCGGGCATTGCAGGAGTGTCTTCCTTAATGCTTGCAACAACGGATTCGGTTGTCAGCAGTGTGCTTGCAACGCTGGTTGCGTTCTGCAGAGCGCTTCTGGTAACCTTTGCAGGGTCCAGAATACCTGCGTCGATCATATTTACATAAGTCTCATTCAGGGCATCGAAACCGAAGCCGATCGGGGACTCTTTTACCTTGTTGATGATAACGCTGCCTTCCAGGCCTGCGTTTGCTGCGATATAGTACAGAGGAGCTTCCAGAGCCTTCAGTACAATCTTCGCGCCGGTCTTCTCATCGCCTTCCAGTGTATTTGCCAGAGCTTCTACATCCTTTGCAGCGTGGATATATGCAGAACCGCCGCCTGCGATGATACCTTCTTCTACTGCTGCACGGGTAGCTGCCAGAGCGTCTTCCATACGCAGTTTTGCTTCTTTCATCTCGGTTTCCGTTGCAGCGCCGACACGGATCACTGCTACGCCGCCAGCCAGCTTGGCAAGTCTCTCCTGCAGCTTTTCTCTGTCGAAATCAGAAGTGGTCTCTTCGATCTGCTTCTTGATCTGTGCAACTCTCGCTGCGATTGCAGCCTTGTCGCCTTCCCCGTCAACAATGATGGTGTTCTCTTTCTGAACCTTAACAGATTTTGCACGGCCGAGCATATCCATTGTGGTCTCTTTTAATTCCAGGCCGAGTTCGGAGCTGATCACCTGTCCGCCGGTCAGGATTGCAATATCCTCCAGCATAGCCTTTCTTCTGTCGCCATAGCCAGGAGCTTTAACAGCTACTACATTGAAAGTGCCGCGCAGCTTGTTGACGATCAGGGTGGTCAGAGCCTCGCCCTCTACGTCCTCAGCGATGATCAGCAGCTTTGCGCCGGACTGAACGATCTGCTCCAGTAAAGGCAGGATCTCCTGAATGTTAGAAATCTTCTTATCGGTAATCAGGATATACGGATTGTCCAGAACTGCTTCCATCTTATCCATATCAGTAGCCATGTATGCAGAGATATAACCTCTGTCAAACTGCATACCTTCTACCAGATCCAGCTCTGTCTTCATGGTCTTGCTTTCTTCGATAGTAATAACGCCATCGTTGGAAACCTTTTCCATCGCATCTGCAACCATCTGACCAACTTCATCGCTTGCTGCAGAAATCGCTGCAACTCTTGCAATGTGGTTCTTACCGTTGACCTTCTGGCTCATCTTCTGAATAGAATCTACGGCACACTCGGTTGCCTTCTGCATACCTTTTCTTAAAATGATCGGATTTGCACCTGCTGCCAGGTTGCTCATGCCAGCGCCGATCATTGCCTGTGCCAGAACAGTTGCGGTTGTGGTGCCGTCACCTGCAACGTCATTGGTCTTTGTTGCAACTTCTTTTACCAGCTGTGCACCCATGTTCTCGAATGCATCTTCCAGCTCGATCTCTTTTGCGATGGTCACACCATCGTTGGTGATCAGCGGAGCGCCGTAGGATTTATCCAGTGCTACGTTACGTCCCTTGGGTCCAAGGGTTACTCTGACGGTATTTGCCAGCTTATCAACGCCGGCTTCCAGTGCTGCACGCGCTTCTGCGCCGTATTTAATTTCCTTTGCCATAATAAATCAGCCTCCTAATTCAAGTTTAAACTCACGCTTCGATTACTGCCAGAATGTCTGACTGCTTTACAACGATATATTCTTCGTCATCCAGTTTCACATCAGTACCTGCGTACTTGGAGTAAATGACCTGATCGCCAACCTTAACTTCCATTTTCACTTCTTTGCCGTCCACCACTCCGCCGGGGCCAACTGCAATGACTTCTGCCTGCTGGGGCTTCTCTTTATTCTGTCCGGGAAGAACAATTCCGGATTTGGTTGTCTCTTCTGCAACCAGCTGCTTTAATACAACTCTGTCACCTAACGGTACTAACTTCATGATAACTGCCTCCTTATATGAAAATTCATACTTTCGTATTTACTGTTAGCACTCATTTGTCCTGAGTGCTAAACACTATATGTATATTATGTTTCTTCGGTCGATTATGCAACACAGCTGAGCGCCGTTCATATTCCATTTTCTTTTATTTTCTTTTATTTTCTCGTTATTTCTTTCATTTTCATATCAGGTTTATGAAAGTAGAATTTCATACTTTTTTTAGAATTCCACTCTGCCGCAGTAGGATCCCCACAGAGTATTTTGCATCGTATGGGAAATTTCATTTCTTATATGCAAAAATTCTATACACAAAAAGGCACATGCAAAAGCTGTTACCCTTTTCCATGCGCCCTGTGTTTTCCATTCCTGACAACAGAAAGATCGTAGAACATGCATTCTATTGTTTCAGATTTCGAAAGCTGCTTCCCCTATAAAGAAGCTGCAGCCTGCCGATAAACCAGTCTGTCCAATATTGCCAGAATTTATACTCTGGACAGATATTCACCGGTTCTGGTGTCGATCTTGATGACATCGCCTTCGTTTACGAACAGCGGTACATAAACCTGTGCACCGGTCTCAACGGTAGCAGGCTTATTTGCGCCAGTAGCGGTATCGCCCTTGAAGCCAGGCTCGGTCTCAGTAATTGCCAGCTCTACGAACAGAGGGGGCTCCACTGCGAATACGCTGCCGTTATGAGAACAGATCTTGCAGACTTCATTCTCTTTTACGAACTTCAGAGCATCGCCGATTGCATCCTGGTTCAGAGAGATCTGGTCATAGGTTTCCATATCCATGAAAGTATACAGATCGCCGTCGTTGTACAGGTACTGCATATCTCTTCTCTCGATACGGGCAGTAGGACATTTCTCAGTAGGACGGAAAGTCTTCTCAACAACACCGCCGCTCTTAATATTCTTTAACTTGGTTCTAACGAAAGCAGCGCCTTTACCAGGTTTAACGTGCTGGAACTCAATAATCTGGTAAATATTGCCCTCAAACTCAATGGTAACGCCGTTTCTGAAATCACCTGCAGAAATCATATAAAATCTTCCTCCTAAATAATCACGGTTTCAATACTATACAAGTGTATCCTAAAAAACCTCATATTTCAACTGTTTTTTTCAGAAATTGCAGGGGTAATCTCCGATTCTTCCCCGGCAAGCTCCAGTTCAAACCAGAACCTAACGCCGTTTTCATAATTGATTACGCCGTATTTCTGGTTCATCGACTCCATAATTGCCTTGACGATCGACAGTCCGATACCGCTTCCGCCGTATTCCCTCGTTCTCGCCTTGTCCACCTTGTAAAACTTCTCCCACAGATGCGGCAGAGAATCCTCCGGGATCGGCATACCGGTATTGAACACCGAAACTCTGGCGTGCCCGTCCATTTCCTCGATCTTTACCTCGATAACCTTTTCTTTTTCGCAATGGTTGACCGCATTGGAAAAATAGTTCATCAGAACTTCTTCGATCTTGAATTCATCGCCCCAGACATAGATCTCCTTCGTCTGATCCATATGGACGGAAATGCCGTTCTGCTTCGCAAGAAGATCTGCGGACTGCAGATAGTTGTGCACGAGTGCCGTAATATCAAAGCGCTCCATCGAAACAACGTCGTTGCCGGCTTCGAGCTGGTTGAGCGTCAGAAGCTTTTTGACCATGTTGTTCATCTTCGCCGCTTCGTCCACAATGACGTCGCAGTAAAATTTCCGGCTCTCCGGATCGGAATTGACGTCCTCCAAAAGTCCCTCCGCATAGCCCTGGATCAGTGCGATCGGCGTTTTTAACTCATGGGAAACGTTCGCCAGAAACTCCCGACGCATCTGGTCGATCTCTTCTTTTTTCTGGATGTCCTTTTTTAATTCATTGTTCGCCGTTTTCAACTCTGAAATCGTATGCTCCAGCGTATCGGAAAGCTGATTGATATTCTCGCCGAGAATGCCGATTTCGTTTTTGCTGTTTCCGCTGTAACGGGCTTCAAAATCCAGATGGCACATCCGTTCCGAAATGTCCGCCAGCTGCAGAATCGGCGTCGTCACCCTGCGGGAAACAATCCAGATCACAATACCGCTGATAATTGCTGAGAAAATACCGACGCTTGCAAGGAACGTATTCGCAATTTTCGCGCTGTCCCGGATTCCTTCCAGCGCACTTCTTACTATAAAAAAGTATCCGCCCGTCAGAATGCCCCAGCTTTCTATATATTCCATTTGCGCCCGGCTGTCTGAAACGCGTGCGACAATATAATTATTGCCGTTTTCCATAATCTCGTACTTCTCGCCGCTTAGTGCAAACAGATGCTGTAAAAGCTGCTGCTTCAAAAATTCAGAACCGCCGCCGGAGTCCGCAACCACCTCGGAATTCGCATTAAGCACGAGCAGAGACAAATTATACTTCGAGCACTGCTGCTGGAGAGAAAGCTGATATTCGTCCGTATCAATCTCGCCGTTTGCAACCGCCTCTCCCAGTTCCTCATACATCCGCATCAGAACTGCTTTTTTATTCGAGATATAATATTTCTGCAAAAAACCGCTGTTTAAAAACCAGCAAAGCAGAATCGTCCCCGCCATCAAACCGATAAAAATCCCTGCAAACTGTTTGCGAATGGACGTCCGCTTTGCGGTCTTTTTCTCTTTTTTATGCATCGAGCTTATACCCCATTCCCCAGATGGTCTTGATCAGTTCGCCTTTATCGCCCAGCTTGCTGCGCAGCTTTTTTACATGCGTGTCAATCGTACGGGCATCGCCGAAATAGTCATAATTCCATACGTTATTCAGTATCTTTTCTCTCGAAAGAGCGATTCCTCTGTTTTCCATAAAATAAGTCAGCAGTTCAAATTCCTTATAGCTTAAATCGACGCTTCTGCCGTCGATCTCCACCATATGCGCCGCTTTGTCCAGATGGATTCCTCCAACGTCCAGTACCTCATTTTCCTGTGCGCTTTTACCGGTGCGGCGCAGAATCGCCTCTACTCTCGCTACCAGAATCTTCGGGCTGAACGGCTTGGAAATATATTCATCCACGCCCAGATCAAAGCCCTGCAGCTCATCCTTTTCATCGCTTCTCGCCGTCAGCATGATAATCGGCACTTTGGAATAGGACCTGATCTCCCGGCATACCTGCCAGCCGTCCATCTTCGGCATCATCACATCCAGAATCATCAGCGCGATATCCTGATGGGCAAAAAAGACATCCAGTGCCTCGCTTCCGTCTCCTGCTTCCAGTACCTCAAAATTTTCTCTCTGTAAAAAGTCTTTTACAAGTTTGCGCATTCTGTTCTCATCGTCTACCACAAGAATCTTCTGTCTGTCCATATAGCCTCCTCATCTGCCGCAGCGCGGCAACTGTCATCACCCATCTATCCGCAGTGTAGCAGAAAAATATGTCAGAAATGTGAACTTGTGATGCCAGGGGCAAAAAGTCAGAAATCCGATGTAGGCTTGTTACAGGAGGTTTCCTGATCTTTGTTCCGGTATCACCAAACCGCTTACAGCTGCTCCCGTTTCCCGGCAAAGAAATCTTCCACCCGCCGCATGACATACAGATACGCCGGAATCAGGAACAGATCTGCAAACAGCCATGCCAGCGGATTTGCAACACACGCGCCCAGGAATCCGAACATCGGAACGAGCACGAAGCCTGCAATGCCACGGGCGATCATTTCACTCACGCCGGAGAAAATTGCCAGCGTGCTGAAGCCGATTCCCTGAATCAGGAAGCGGACATTGTTGACCAGAATCAGGAACGTATAGCTTCCGCTGTTGATCAGAAGCATCTGCTGAATCCGGTTCATCAGCTCCGGGTCTGTCCCGTCCACAAACAAAAGTGCCATATACTTACCGGCAGCTGCCAGGATACCGAATGCAATAAGTGCATACACGATTCCGTAAATATTTGCCATCCGAAGTCCTTCACGGATTCGCTTCGGCTTCTTCGCGCCCATATTCTGCCCTGCCCAGGTCGCCATCGTCGCACCCAGCGCATCGGACGGGCAGACGAAAAATCCGCTGATTCTCCCGGATGCCGTAACCGCTGCAACCGCAGTGGAACCGAGCGTATTGACCGCGCTCTGCAAAATAACGCTGCCGATCGCCGTAACGGAATACTGCAATCCCATCGGAACACCCATTCCTGCCAGACGAAGCATCAGTTCCGGGTCAGCCTTTCCTTCTGTTCCCTGCATCCGCAGAATCTCGTATTTGCGGATCATATAGACCAGACAGCAGATACCGGAAATTGCCTGAGAAATCACGGTTGCCAGCGCTGCGCCCGCAACACCCATTTTCAGTACCAGAATACAGAACAGATCGAGTACAATATTTAACAGTGCCGACATCACCAGAAAATAAACCGGTGTTTTGGAATCTCCCATCGCACGGATAATCGCTGAAGTCAGATTGTAGAGAATTGTCACAGGAATTCCCGCAAAAATGATGACGATATACATCCATGCATCGTCGATGATATTTTCCGGTGTCCGCATCCACTGCAGGATATTTCTGCACAGAAGCACCGTCACGATCGTGAGCACCACTGCAAAGATCACAGATACCCATGCACTGTTGGCTACACAGCGGCGCATTCCGCTCTCGTCCTTTGCTCCAAACCTCTGCGCAATCGGAATCGCAAAACCGCTGCAGATTCCCATACAGAACCCGATAATCAAAAAGTTGATCGAGCCGGTGGAGCCTACCGCCGCCAGCTGATCCACGCCCAGAAACTTTCCAACGATCGCAGTATCCACCAGACTGTAAAACTGCTGGAATAAATTTCCCAGTAAAAGAGGGATAGCAAATTCCAGAATCAGTCTTCCGGGCTTGCCTTCTGTCATATCCTTTACCATAAAAAATCCCCTTCCCTTTGTAAATTACTCTGTGTAGTATATACCACAGACAATTTCAAAAGCAATGGGGATTTTTGCATTTTACATGTAAAAAAATGATCCTTGTATTTTGTGACACCAGACGGCGCTGCACATTGGATTGCACGTCATGATCCGATCCGTTTCCAGACCTGTACCGCAAAATCTGCTGCCGCTGCCTCATCTGCCCGATCCGGATGCAGCATCGCCCGGTCGAAATTTCGGATCATAGCCTGAATCTGTTCGGTATTTTGTCCGCTCTTTGCCATTTCCTCGTAGCGTCTGCGCACCTGAATCGGCATCTTACCCTGGCAGAGAAATGCATCCATATATTCATTATCTTCCGGAATCCATGTCTTTACCCGGTCGATCACCTTCTGGTAATAGGCAGGATCGTTTCCCATCCCGCAGGTTCCGAACAGGGCGATCTTTTTGCCATGCAGACCTGAAAGCAGTTCTACTGTCTTTTCGTCACAGTCGCCTCGATCCACCCAAAAACCGACAAAATAAAGCTCTGCGTCCTTTTCCCGATATTCGTCAATATTTTTTAAGTCCTTGGAATCGCCAGGAATCGCCGCAAAAATCTGTGTTGCAAGCTTTCTGGTATTTCCTGTCTGACTGGAGTAAATCACAATTGTCTGCATAAAGTATCTCCTTTCTCAATGATATCCTGCCGGCATACCGCCGCAGCATAATCCCCCGCCTCCACAGCAGAGGTTGCAGATCAGGTTTGCCAGACACAGCTTCCAGCAAAATCCGCTGCCACTGGATACCGGCATTCCACCATACTGCGTCTGTCGTCCGGTATACCAGCTGCCGCCGGACTCCATCCGCTGCCGCCAGCCTGCGTATTCTGCGTTCTGCGGTTCCATCTCCGTCGCCTTTTTCGCCTGTTCCAGCGCCGCCGCATTATTTCCAAGTCCCTGATTTGCGATGGAGCTGTAATAATACCACTGCGCGCTGTGCTGTAGAATATTGTTCAGCACATTCAACGCTTCTTTATAATGTCCACTGCTGATATAGTTAAGTGCAGCCCTGAAATAAACGGATTCTTCGTCGTCCGCACCGGCGTTTGACCGTCCATAACCATTCTGTCCATAGCCGCCCGCCGAGCCGAAACCGCCAAAGCCAAATCCGCTGAAAAAATCATCGAACCCGCCAAAATCACTATAACCTCCGTAGCCATTCTGTGCATTCCCGCCATTTCCATAGCCGTTGTTCCCGTAGCCATAGCCCTGATTGCCGTAAGGGCTGCTGCCCTGCTCGCGCTGCTTCATGATCTGCTGGTACGCCTGCTGGATTTCTTTAAATTTTTCTTCCGCCTGCGCCTTGTTCGGATTGTTGATATTGGCATCCGGATGATACATCCGGCTCAGTTTCCGATATGCCTTTTTGATTTCTTCCTCCGACGCATCCTGAGACACGCCAAGTACCTGATAAGGGTCACGCATCCTTTTGTTTCCTCTTTTTCTGTATCATCTCATAACGGCACCATACGCCGGAATACAGGATGTTGCGTAAAATTTCCGCATGCTCCAGTATCGGAAGCTTTTCAAATACTCTAGAGCACTCCGCCATCATCATCTGCAGAATCTGATAGGCTTCCTGTTCGAATGCTTCATCATCGGAAAGCTTCTTCCTGCGCAGTAAAAATACGTTGTAATTGCCGTCTTTTTCGTCCTTTTCCATATCCTCGTAGGCATCCATCAGATAAATAAACTTTCCGAGGAAAAATCCCATCCTGCGCAGGTCGTCTTCCCATTCATCCTTCCGACAGGCGAGGATTTCGCCCATAATTTCGCCAAAACAGCCGCTCGCCAGATCCACGTCAGGCTCCTGCGCCTTTTCGTACAGATGTATGTGCTCCAACAAGGTATAAATATGCTCCGCTTTCTCCGGATAGCGCGCTTCCACCATTTTGTCACGGCCGCGCAGCGCTGCCGCCCGCAGACGCCCTTTCCATTTGCGTTCATCCGTCCAGTCATCCAGACATTTATAATAAGACAGTAATAGATTCATATCCGCCGCGTAATCGGTAAACACGCTCCGACTCGTCGCATGCGCTTCAAACGGATGTGCCACGCATTTGCAGGTGGAGTTTTCCACCGGCTCGTCATACAGCGCAGACAAAAGCAGCGCAACAAACGTCATGTCGTAGCTTAACGTCAGCTGTCCGCGTCTGCCGAAGCGTTCTTTCAGGCTCTGGCAAAGCCCGCAATAATAGGACTGATATACGTCAAATTCCCGAAATTTCAATTCTTGTTTATTTACGATAATATATCCAAACATAGGCTTCTTAACTCTTCTTTACAAATCTGGTATTGCATTTAGGACAGCGGATTTCGATTTTGCCGCGCCCCCTGGGCACACGGATTTTCTGTTTGCAGCCAGGGCATCTGTAAATATGGTAAATTTTGCGCTGTGCAAGCTGGGATTTCCAGGAAGCAAGCTTTCTCCGGATTCCCGCCGTCATCTTCAGATATTTCTGGTTTTCCGCGTAGCGCTTTGAAATATTTTTGGAAAACATCCGAAAATAATTGTAGACGATTCCGATCACCGCCAGCAAGAACCATGCCTGATTTCTGGAAAACAGGGAAATGATCAGAAACACCATGCTGACTGCCGAAAGCATCTGTCCCATCTGATCTGCCCCGTAGCGTCCCTGCATAAACTGCATCATTTTATTTTTCCAATTGTTTTTCATACTGCCTCTCATTCCGCCGCCGGTTTGCGGCTTTCTCTTCTGATACCAGTCTATCTTACTGCATTCCGCCCAAAATGCAATATACCAGTCGGGAATTAAATATTAAAAAAGGATAAACTTTCCTCCCCACAGCGTCCCTCGTTACCTTTCCTCCAGCATGGAAAAAAGCAACGCAGTCCCGGCGCCTGCCGTCAGGCAAAGCAGGCTCACTGCAGACGTTTTCGGATTTCCAAACGCAGAAAACGGCACAATCACCAGCGTCGCCGCCAAAACAATCCCGATGATCCCATGAAACACGACCGAGTAATGTCGTTCCAAAAGCCGCGTGATCTGTTTTGCCAGAAGCACCATCGTCACGCCTGCGCTCAGCACCGCCGGAACAACCGCAGGCAGGTACACTGCTCCGACGTCTTCCATAAACGGCGTATAGAGCCCAAGCGGCATCAAAAGTGCAGAAAAACTCATTCCGGGCACAATAATGCTGAGCGCCACGCAAAAGCCGCAGAACAAATTTCCAAAAAGCCCCTGCGGAATCGAAACGCTGATCCGGCGCACGAGACTCAAAAGGATCAGTACCGTAAAAAACGCCCCTGCCAGCGCATACAGATCCCATCTGCTCTTTCCTTTTTCTCCTGCCTCCCGAAACATCGACGGCAGCATTCCGACGATCAGCCCGACAAACAGGCACACCGACAAAACTTCATAGCGTGTCAGGAAAAATCCGATCGCACGCGCAGAGAGCAAAAATCCGCCCGCTGCCCCCAAAAGCACCGGAAGCAAAAGTCTGCCGTATTGTGAAAGCGCCTCCCTGGGGTTTGACAAAAATGCCATAATCGGTTCGTAAATGCCAAACACTACGCTTAAAACACCGCCTGAAATTCCCGGAAGCACTGCCCCGATCCCGATCATCGCGCCCTGCAGCAAATGCAGCACAAACTTTTGCAGCTCCGATCGGTCTGTCAAACTGCGACGGCACTCCGGATTGCTTTTCTCTACGCTTTTCTTTTTTGCCATCTGACCTCCTGATCCGTACAAACAATTCTTGCTGGAACGTTACAAGTTCACACGCAGCATTTCATTCGTAATATTATTTTATGGGGAAAAAAGTATAAATATGCGTTAAATCGAAACAGCAAAGGCATTGACATGCCGTCTGTAAACCTTTATAATAATTCTGATCAAGGGCTAGTCAAGGTTTCGACAGGGGTCTTGCAGCTGGAGAAGCTATCCGCAGGTGATGCGTCAAATCACAAATTAAATACAAACGCTAACAACGAATTAGCATACGCTGCCTAATGGCAGCTGTCCGACTTAGAGCACTCACACTTTAAGACCCGGGCATCAACTATGTGAGAAACGATGCAGGTTAAGCTTTGTCCCTGCAGGCGTATCATGAAGCTACCGAATGGATCAGGGTGTCTGCTCCCGGATTCAGGAGGGAACGTGCCGGAGCAAGACCGGCGGCAAATAGACAGACTATGATAGTAGAAGGACAGGGAATGGGCTTTTGGACACGGGTTCGACTCCCGTCTAGTCCACTAAAACGGAACAAAAGTAACGGCATTGTATGTTGCGAAAGCGATCTACAATGCCGTTACTTTTATGAATGCTGAACTTCATTTAATCCTGCTCTTTCATATATTGAAATACCTTTTTGTCACTCTTTGATTTTTTATACCAGCCAATACATACCATTATAATTCCAACGATAATGACTGCCGTTCTTAGCGATGAATCTGGTGAAAATAAGCAAGATACAATAATTCCTGTTCCGGCACCTGTAAAAAAATCTACAACAGATTTTTCATGCTTTATGATTCCCATTACTCTTTCTTTGTCTATAGATTGTACCATTTTTGAATCCTCCTTTAATAAAGTATCAAGCGAAATATCAAATTGATCGCTTATGCTTACAAGAATTTGTAATTCAGGATAACTTTTCCCCGTCTCCCTTAATTAAAGATATTGTTGGGTAAAAAAGAAAGGTCAGTCGATTTTGCCGATGAAGCGGTAGTAGATTTCTACTTCC
>ERZ773187.84-NODE-84-length-93307-cov-25.048439_pt1 | contig 93307 bp, 75 predicted proteins | sample MGYA00511242_ERZ773187 | MGnify/ENA primary metagenome ERZ773187 (study PRJEB29015, sample SAMEA2737744) | human gut metagenome | biome: human gut; feature: human-associated habitat; material: faeces | place: China | collected 2012 ...
ACGTTAATGATAAACTCATGGATTTTTGTTGTTTTCTCCTGTTTTCCGCCATTTCCATGATTCTTCTGAAAACGTTGTGCCAATTTTGTGCCGCATGGGCCAAAAGTTCAGCGTTTTGTATAAGTATCTAGCATTTATAGCTAATACAGCTGTGAAATATAGCCAATTTCAGCACCCTATATAGTGTGCAAAACAGGTTCTTTTCGATGATGCTACGTCAATATGGTTTGTTGAGTAGACATTGGTCAGGGCGGCTATTACAACAAAATCTGCATCCGAATATGCAGCCTTTGCATCCAAAGTTGCAGTCAGATCCAGATCCTTTTCCGTCAGATACTTTTCTATATACTCATCCTGAATCGGGGACTTCCGGTTATTGATCATGTCCACCTTCTTCGGAATGATGTCCACAGCAGTTACCTGATGGTGCTGAGAAAGCAAAGTAGCAATCGACAAACCAACATAACCCGTTCCAGCAATCGCAATTTTATAGTCCTTTTTCATAATACTGACTCCTCCATCCAATTCCTTCCACAAAAACAAATCCGCAACAGAGTATGCGCCTTTGCATTCGATGTTGCGGTTAAGTTTAGTCTTTTCTCTGTAAGTTTTTTTCGATACCATCCCTCTGAAGCATGTTCTTATTCTTGTTCCTAAAACCATTTTCCTGTACAGGATGCTTCCGGCCTTATCCGGAAACATCCTCCGCTCCGTTGCGCGTCATGCCCGGTTTATTTCTCTACTTTCAGAATCCGTGACTGTTCTGCCACGTTATTGGAAGAATCCACAGCGGCATAGGTTACGATCACTTTGCCATTTCCGGTTTCTGTAACCTTTTCAATCAGTAAGGAGGCTGTCACATCCCCGTCATGGGAATCGTAAGCGGTTACGCCCTCCAGCAGCTGATGGGTATCTGTGCCGGTTGTATAGGTCTGCTCAGTATCCGGCAGTGTAATGACCGGTGCTGTCCGGTCCATTTGTAAGTAGAAGAATGCGCAAAGCGCAATCAATACTGCGTCTGCAATAAAAAATCCAATGGTCAGACCTTTTGTACTCACTTCGCACTCTCCTTTTCTCCTGTGTTCTGTCCCGGTACAGCAGTTTTTGTCTCAGCAGCTGTCCCGTCGGTTTTGGAACCTGCATCCGGCGTCAGATCCTCCTGTGCTTCCTCTGTGCCATCCTGTCCGTTGCCGTAATAGTTTCCATAGTAATGACCATAATATTTTCCATAATAAGGATTCTTTTTGGTGTTGACCTTGTTCAGGACGCATCCAAGAATCCGGCAGCCTACCTTGTTCAGCTGCTCTTTTACATTCTGGACAAATTTGTAGCTGATGGCGCCGCTTTCCACAACGATTACCGTTCCGTCACAGATTGCACCTACAATCGCAGCATCAATCACGCTGCCCAGCGGAGGGGTATCTACGATGACATAATCGTATTTCATGCGCAGCACCTCCAGCATATTTCGAAAGGCATCGCCTCCCAAAAGCTCACTGGGGTTGGGCGGTACAGGTCCTGCAAAAATAATATCGAAATTGTTGACGTTGGTTCTGCAGCATGCATCATCCAGCTCCACCTGTCCGCTCAGATAATGGGACAGTCCGTATTTTTCACGGTTTGCTTTATAACGGCCCCGCAGTACGGATTTGCGCAGGTCTGCGTCAACCAGGATCGTCTGCTTGCCGCTTTCTGCAAGGGACAGACATAACTGGAAGGAAACACTTGTCTTTCCTTCGTTTGGCGTACAGCTGGTCAGGGAAATCACTTTGACATTTTTTCCTGCAAAGCTCAGATTGGTACGCAATGTTTTATAGGCTTCTTTTGTTCTGAAATCCAGACGCTCGATGGCGCGAATTACTACGTTCTGCATGTTTCCCTGTCACCTCACTTTCCGCTTGTCGCCTGTTTTTTATATTTTTTCTTTTTCTTCCTGCTTTCAGCTTCATTCAGCGGAATCATCGCAAGGGTGGAAATTCCAAGATATTTTTCCACATCCTCTTCCGTCTGAATCGTATCGTTCATCAGGTGAGAAAGGATGACGATAGCTGCTACCATCAGAATGCCAAGCATTCCGCCCAGCATCGTGTTCTTTCCGACAGAGGGGCTCGCCTTATGGGTCGGTACGTTTGCTGTTTCTACAATATTCACTGCTTCGATATCCATAACATTGCATATATGGGTCGAGGCCGTTTCACGGATTGCATTCGCAATTTTCATTGCCATAACCGGATTGCTGTTCGTCACCGCAATGGAGATCACTCGGGTGTCTGCGGGTGTGCTCACGGTAACCTTACGGCTTAACTTCTCATAACTTAGGGGCAGACCCAGCTGCTCGATCACCGCTTCCAGTACAAAACGGCTTTTGATCAGCTCCGAATAGTCCTTAACCAGCTGAGTGCCTGCCTGCAGGTCGCTGTAGGTTACATTTGTGTTGCTGTTGTCCTGTTTGTTCAGGACATAGATCTTTGTTACAGACTGATACGTAGGCGTCATCAGAAATTTGCTTCCCCCAAAGGCCAGAAGCGCCGTAAACAGTCCCACTGCAATCATCAGTGGAAGTTTTCTCCAGAGTACCCAAAAAAGTTCTACCAGATCGATTTCGGTTTCCTCGTTGCTTCTCTGGTTTTGATTTTCCATGTCTCGTTCCCCTTTTTCTATTCGATATCTTCCATATCTGTATTGTCCAGAATGTGTGCTGCGTTTTTGTAGAGCAGACGAGCCGCATATTCCAGGCTGCAGTGTCTTTGCAGCCACGCGGCTCCTTCCGCCATGGATACAGACCTCTCTCCTTCTGCTCTGTGGGCATCCGTTCCCATAAGATCTGCAAGCTCTTCTTTTACCAGGCTCCGTGCAGTGCGCTTTAGCTGTCCGCCCAGCAGTCCCGGCAGTTCTCCTGCGTTGATCTGGATCCGGCACCCCATATCCTTTAATTCTTCGACCCGGTTGAAATCCTTTACAACGTTCCGATAGCGCTCGGTGTGGGCGACAATCGGGCGGTAGCCCTCGCAGAGCAGTTCATACAGGCAGTTCCGGATGTATGCCCATTCTTCCTCCGGCGAAAATTCTGTCAGAATATAATCCGATCCGGCGAGGGTTCCCGCCTTGCCCTGTTTTAACAGCTCTATGGTGTCCATGCAGCAGAAAATCTCACCGCCGCTGTAAAGTCTGATGTCAATTCCGTTTTCTGTCGCAGCCTGCTGCAGCTTCTGTGTCCGTTCCAATACAGAAGCAGCGGTAATGCTGGGTCTGTTGGGTTTCTGGTGCGGAGTCAGGATAACGGCCTCCACGCCCTGTTTTACCTCCTGGCGCAGCATCGCCAGGCTCTCTTCCAGATTTCTCGCGCCGTCATCCACCTCCGGCAAAATATGACAGTGAATATCTATGTACTGATTTTTCTTTTCCGGCATCTCAGTCCTCGCTTCCGGAGTTTTCTTCGCTGTCCGAACTGCTTTTTACGGTCTCGTATTCTGCCGTTTCCTCCTGTGCTGCCCGAAGCCCGTCGGCAAACAGCCACAGCATCCGCAGGCAGTAATCCTGTACAACCTGAGGCATCCTGTCGAGTCCCCGCATCAACTGTTCTCCCTGACTTACCGGGGATTGTTTCTCTTTCTCACCGTAAATCAGCGTATCCAGACTCACTCCATACAAGCGGGATAGGTTAATCAGTGTTTCCACACTCATGCCGCAGGTTCCCCGCTCGATATCCGCATAATATTTGTTGACGACACCGAGCCGCTCTGCCACCAGCTCTCTGCTCCAGCCGAGCTCAAGCCTCCGACAGCGCAGCCGCTCTCCGGCAGCTATCCGGTCATATGCCGGCTTCTCCTGCTTTCTCTTCATCCTGCCCCCACCTGTTTCTTCTTGTTCATCCTAACGTAGTTCTACTCCTGCAGTTACGTTTTTTGTCGAAATTCCAAACTTCTTGCCGACTAATTCATTATACCATCTAAGGGTTTCTTTGCAAGCAGACAACGTGGCAAATATTTATGGCATTTTGATTCAATTTCTATGAAAAGTGTTAAAATTTGATAGAAAACCTCCTCTCGTATCTCGTACTTCGGATTCTTTCCTTTTCAATTGGCATGTTTTCCCTGGAATCCTGTTCGCCTGAATATTCTCTGTTTTCCCCGCTATTTTCCGGCTTTTACCCCCCACCCGATCAAATTTTAACCATTTTTATATTGTTATATCGTTCATTTTTGTTTTTCATTTTTATTGTTCGTTCAACCGCGCAATTCTGTTTATTTTATGGTTGGTTTTGCTTTTTCGCAGGTTTTTTTCTCTTTTATCATACAAACGTTTTTTCGTATTTTCAGTTCTGTATGTATTGTTTCATTTTCACTTTTTTCTTTCCGACCTGCACCTGTATCGCCCCCACCTCCGCCGTGGAATACCAGCGGATTCCCCGCTCTTCCAGGCGTTGCAGCGTTTCCGGCGCTGGATGCCCGTACCGGTTGTTTTTGCCACAGGAAATCAGAACCACACCCGGCTGTGCCAAATCCAGCAGTGCTTCTCCCGTTGCGTTGGAGGCGCCATGGTGCCCGGCATCGAGGATGGTGCAGCGGAGGGGATTTTGCGTAGCGGGTCGCGCCTGCTCCACCAGCCAGTCTTCGCCGCTCTTTTCCAGATCTCCGGTCAGCAGCATCTGAAAATCGCCCTGTGACAGGCGCAGCACCAGCGACGCATCGTTGCGATCCTCCGGCACTTTTTTCGCATAGGGGTGCAGGCAGGAGATCTGCAGCGCGCCATCGGTCATGTGCTCTCCCGCAGAAAGGTATTCCACGGAGATCTCCGCCTCTTCGATCTGCTGCAGCAGCGCTTCCAGCACTTCATCCTTCAGCGCCACATCCGGCAGAAAAATGCGCCGGATTTTGACCCGACTGCTTTTCGACCACTCCAACAGCTCCCCTACCGCGCTGATGTGGTCTTCGTCCCAGTGCGTGATGAAAATTCCTTCCACGCCCCGCGTCCCGATATATTTCAGCCATGGAATAATCTGGTACTGTCCGGTCTTTTTCTTCGACGTACTTCCGGCATCCACCAGATATACATGATGCTCCCGGGTTTCGATTCCAACGCACTCTCCCTGCCCGACGTCCAGCATCGTGACGTTCAGTTCACCCGGCAGGCGGATCAGAAAAATCCCCATCAGACACACAGCTGCTGCAAGCCGGAGGTGCGGACGGAGTTTTTTGCCTGACACAGCCAAAGCGATCAGTCCGATTGTATACGCGGCCAGTGCCTGCCAGGTCGGATATCCGGTGTGCAGGATACTGCCCGGAAGCGCCATTGTAAACCGGCACAGCTGCTCATAGCAGGAAAAAATCGCTTCGATGGCGGTGCAAAGAAGGTGCTGGGGAAGCTCCAGGCAGTGGACAAGCGCAGTCAGACGGGCGACCAGCTGCAGTCCGATCAGACACGGCAGCAAGATTCCCATCAGCGGAATGACTACCAGATTCAGCAGCACCGACCACGGACTCCATTCATAAAAATGAATCAGCAGAAACGGCAGCATCGTCATGGTAATGCCCAAACCGGCAAGGATATTTTTGCGGAGGAGACGGCAGGTCCGGACGATGGCAGCCCGGGCAATATTCCATCCGGCAACTCCATCGGTGACTCGCAGCGAAGGTGCTGCGTCCTCCCAGCCATCCTGCAAAACCGGAATCATCCCTGCAATCCCGAGCACTGCCGAAAACGAAAGCTGGAAGCCTGCATCCAGAATCCGCTGTGGCTTTGGCACAAGCAGAAGCAACGCAGCAACCGCAAGGGAGGTTGGCAGATCGGGCGTGCGTTTGAGCAGTCCCGCCGCCAAAAACAGCAAAAACATGACAAGGGCGCGCCGGGTAGAAATGCCCATTCCGGTCAGCTGCGCGTATACAATCAGAATCCATGTGGAAATTCCGGCGCTCAAAGTAACCGGAAACCGTACTTTTTTCAAAAGTCCGAACAGTCCTGCACCGATCAGAGACAGGTGCAATCCGGAAATTGCCAGCAGATGGCTGATTCCTGCGCCCTGGTATAACGCTTTTACTTCGCTGTCCATTCCTTTTTTCCGTCCGAGCACCATGGCGGATGCGGTCGCACCGTTCTTTTCCCCCAGCAGCTTCCGGAACAATGCCTCCGATTCATAGCGCAGCTGTGAAAGAAATTCTTCCAACCGTCCATAGTTTTTTGTCTGAGCGGTAATTTTTGTTTTTCTCAGCGCAAACAGGCAGTCTTTTCTCCGATAATAGGCTGCTGTGTCGAATTCTCCTGGATTCGTTGCCTGCAAAAATGGCGACACTTCACCGAAAACCCGAACATAGCTGCCTGCTCTTGGCAGCGCTTCGTCTTCCTGCAAATAGCACAGCGCACTCGCGTTTTTCCCGAATATTTCCTGCATTTCATTGATTTGTGAGATTGTTTTCTGAGAAGAAATAAGGACTGACATCTGGTCCGCATCTGCCGAACCGGATATCTGTGACAGGTTATCGGTCGTTTCCGCCGAATCCCCTGAAAAAACAAAAGATGAGGCATCTGCCTCGATAGAAAGGTCTTTTAAATAAAAGCTGGCGTTTTCCTGCGCTCCATCTACAGGCTGCCAGCAGTCTGTGACTTTGCCCGTCAGGCACAGGGTTTCGCCATCCATGGCTTCCAGCCAGGTGTCAGGCTGTGTAAGCGAGGTGCGCCCGCCAATGGGTGCTTTCTCTGACGTGTCTGTGCCAGCGTCCGTTCCCGCCCACTCCGGCAGCAGACACGCTACCAGATAGAGGGTCAGGAAAATCAGGATTGCCGCGCACAGCGGTCTTCTGCAATTTTTGATTATTGTAATTCCTCCGTTTCGTAAACCAGATCAAGGTTCCGGTCAAACACGTTGGACAGTGAAATTTTTTCCCGGAAAATCATATTCGTATTCCCGTTTACTTCAATCTGCACCTTGTTGACGTTCGGCAATTCTACCAGAGAGTTGACGATGGAATAAATCTGAACTTCCGCGGAAACATTATAGGTCTGTGTCAGGAAGCCGTTATCCAGGTTTACATAACAGGTTCCATCCTTTACCGTCACGCCCAGCACCTTCGTGGCAGGGTTGATGACCGGGTATAGCTCTTCGTTTTCTGCATCCGGTCCGGCAATCAGCCGCTCTACCACCAGCTTTTCCATGGAAATGTTGCTGCTGTATACAACCGGTTTTGTCTGGACGCCGATCAGGCGCTCGCCGCTTTCATTGGTAAAATAAAGAAGCAGACGGGTTTTTTCGTATGCATTGATTTCATTTCCTGCGTTGTCGATAAACAGATCTGCCGTCATAGGGCCGACCACATTGCCGAGGCTGTCCGTCAGTGCTTCTCCACCGACCGTCACCGAAACATAGGAAATTCCCTCCAGTTGCGTCATCGTGCGCACAATTGCTGCCCGAACCAGCACTTCTGAGGACGGAGACAGCTTTTTATATTCCACACTCATGTCCAGCACCAGCTGATCATCTTTGACATTCCAGCTGTTGATCGTAAAACCGCTGATCGGTGAGCGCAAAGACAATTCTACCGGATTTTCCTTCAGCTGGGAAATGCCCCATTCCGCCTGCTTGGAAAGGGTGTCGCCCTCCGGTTCTTTTTCCACTGCCGTGATTTTCGTTTCTTCTTTATTAATATAATAAACGCTGACCGTGTTTACAGGCGTCTCTTCTTTCTTCCCGCACCCGGCAAACATTCCGGTCAACAGCAGACAGCCCAAAAGCAGCGCAACCGCCCGCATTTTTCTGATCTCTGACATAGTCTTCTCCAAATTTTCTGAAATCACTTGATGTAGGACAAGGGGATTTTCACCGTAAAGGTCGTGCCCTGTCCTTCCACGCTGCTCACTTTGATCGAACCGCGGTGCAGCAGAATCGCATTTCTGGTGATGGCAAGTCCAAGACCGGTGCCTCCGATTTCACGGGAATGCGATTTATCTACTCTGTAAAAACGTTCATAAATATGCTCGTAATCCTGCTCCGGGATACCGATGCCGGAGTCGGAAACCTCTACTGTAAAAAACTGATGATCCGCGTCCAGAAGCACCTTGACCCAGCCGTGTTCTTTATTGTATTTAATCGCATTTTCCACAAGGTTCGTGAAAATCTGAGACATTTTGACCTCGTCCACCTCTGCCGTAACCGGGCGCAGGCTTTCCAGAACCACCTCGATGTCCCGTTTGCGGGCGATGGGACGCAGGCGCTTTAGCGTCGTTTCCAACAGCTCGTTGATATCCACTGCGGAAATGTCCATTGAGCCTTCAGTTTTGTCCATTTTTACAAGGGAAAGCAGGTCGTTGATGATTTTATTTTCCCGTTCGATTTCCTCCGTAATGTCCTGCATAAACTCCTGATACAGCTCCACCGGCACGTCCGGCTGCTGATTCAGGGAATCCGCCAGCACCTTGATCGAGGTCATGGGCGTTTTCAGCTCGTGAGAGACATTCGATACGAATTCCTGCCTGGAATCGTTGATGACCTTCATTCTGCCCAGCAGCTGGTTGAAGGCATCCACGATATGCTCGGTTTCCAGATAATCCGGTACGGAAATCGGCTCGTCCGTGAAACCGTCCTTGACCTCACTGATCGCCTGGGTTACGCGCTTAAAAGGCATAATCAGGATGTGCGAGAAGAAAAAGACGATGCCGATAATGATAATTCCCATCACGATTTCCAGAATCAGGGCTTTCCGGCTCAGGATGTCCAGCGTCGTCGCAATGCTGTCTGTCGATGCACTGGCCAGAATCACGCCGTGCACGATGCTCGTCTGCCCGTTTTCCCCGTCTACCGTCTCCGTAATCGGAACCGTCATCTCGATATAGCCGTTCGTCTTGTCGTAGCGGGTCGTACTTTCCCCGCGGAAGCACTTGATCACCTCCTCGGAAATCATCGTTTTCCCCTCGCTCATGGCGTAGGTGTCTTTCACAATGCGAAAATTGCTGTTGATAATCAGCACACGGCCGTCATACAGGTTGGACATCTGCTCCAGCTCGGCATTGACGACATCGGAGGTTGGATTTTGCAGGTAGTTGTAATTGACCAGGTGGTTTGCGATAATCCGGTACTGGGACGCGACGTCCGAGCCGCGCAGATTCACCGCACGTTCTTCGTAATTATTCAGAATGCCCAGCCGCATGATGTCGCTGGGCACGATTCCGATGATCAGCATCAGGAGGAAAATGTAGGCCTTCAGGCTGCGGAAGATCGGAATTTTATAAGTGAGCCGCCGGAATAATCCGGGGGTTTTGCTGCTTGTGTTCATGGATGCCTCCGGGGGAAGGGGTGTAAAAGGATGGGGCTGGCGTCCAGGACGCTGCCGACGGGAAACCGAACCTTTTGCTTCGCAAAAGCCCGGTTCGCGTTGCTCGCCGGGTCATCCGCTGACAACCGGCAAAATCTTCTGCAAGCAGAGATTTTGCCGCTTTTCATCGTCTGGTCCGGTTCTGCTTATACGCGGAAGAAGTACCCCACTCCCCATTTGGTGTGGACGTAGCGGGGTTCGCTGGGGTTGGTTTCAATTTTTTCGCGGAGGCGGCGGATGTGGACGTCTACGGTGCGGACATCCCCGGGATAGTCTGCGCCCCAGACGAGGTTTAGAAGTTTTTCACGGCTGTAGACTTTATTTGGATTGCGGATCAAAAGCTCCAGCAGGTCGAATTCTTTTGCAGTGAGATTGACCTCTCTGCCGGAAATGCCGACGCGGCGGCTTTCGCAGTCCACGCGCATATCTCCGCTTTCCAGAATGCTTTCCGGCTTTGTGATCTGTCCTCTCGCAGAGGTACGGCGCATGATCGCCTTGATGCGCGCCTTTACCTCAAGGATGTTAAAGGGCTTGGTGATATAGTCATCTGCACCGTATTCCAGTCCCATGATTTTGTCCATGTCGTCGTTTTTGGCTGTGAGCATTACGATCGGAACATCCGAAAACTCCCGAATCTGCTGGCATACTTCGGTTCCGCTCAGTTTTGGCAGCATAATGTCGAGCAGAATCATATCAAATTTCTGCTCTTTCGCACACAGCAGCGCCTCTTCTCCGTCATATGCGCAGGTCACTTCCATTCCGTCCTGCTCCAGGCTGAACCGGATTCCTTTTACAATCAGCTTTTCATCGTCCACAACCAAAACTTTCTTTGCCATGTTTCTCCCTTTTCCCGACCGGACAATCCGTTTCTCGCTGTTTGTCCGGATTCTTTCTGTCTATGATTAAACTGTAATTTTATCTTTGATTTTTGAAAATGCAGCCTGCTTGATTCCGCTGATTTTCATGATATCCTCAATCTGCGCAAACGCTCCATGCTGCTCCCGATAGCTTATGATCGCCTTTGCCCGGCTTTCCCCGATTCCAGGCAGCGTCATGAGTGCAGCGATATCCGCTGTGTTGAGGTTGACCAGACCGTTCTCCAAGGCCGGAGCGCTGTTGCTTCGCACATTTCTGTCTGTCGTTTGCATATCGCTGTCCGGCGAAGTCTGGATCCCGGCTTTCTTTTCTGTCTGTCCGTCGGCGCAGCTTTCCGTTTTTGTCATGATATAAATCTGACAACCGTCCACGATTTCTTCCGCCAGGTTGCAGCATGCTTCATCCGCTTCCGGTAAAAAACCGCCTCCGGCCTCCACGGCGTCTATAATTCTGCTGCCTGCCGGAAGCTCATAGACCCCCGGAGCGGATACTGCTCCGCAGATGTGCACCACAAGGGTTTTTGCTTCCTCTGAGGAAGCATCGGAGAGCTCTGTACGGCCTGTGCTTCCGTCACTTGGCTCAGCCTTGCGGTTTTGATCCGTGTCCCCGGCATTTGACTCAACCTCGCGGTTTTGGTCTGTATTCCCGGCATTTGTCTCAGCCTCCCGGTTTTGATCCGTGTCTTCGACATCGGATTCTGCTACGTAGCTTCCATCCCCATAGGCTATGCTTTCCTTTTCCGACAAAAAGAGCTCTTCCCGCTGTGCCCCACAGGCCCCTAGCGTCGGGCATAGCATTGCCCACAGGATTCCCCATAAAACCACTCTCCAAAGCCGGTCTGTTCTTTTTTTCTGTTTCCAGGATCTTAACTTTTCTCCTGCGGCGCGGCATGCCGCAGCAACTGTTTGAAATATCGGCATTTTGTCCTCCATCTTTTCCATGTTCGAAAAGGCCCCATTTCCTGCCGCATATCAGTATTGTATGTCAGAACCGGGTATTTGACAAGCCGGAAAGCTTTCCAAAAATGCTTCCGTCACAGCCCCTATTTCCTGTATTTTGCCAATACGGAAAGCATTTTCCCAACGTCCAGGGGTTTGGGCAGATGCTCATTCATGCCTTCCTTCTTCACCCGTTCTGCATCCTCCAAAAAGGCATTGGCCGTCAAGGCAATGATAGGGATGCTTTGGGCATCTGCACGGCCGCTGCTGCGGATCTCCCGCACCGCCTCGTAGCCATCCATTACCGGCATCATCAGGTCGGTCAGGATCGCATCAAAGGTACCTGCCGGCTGTTCCAGATAGCGCTCCACCTCTTCTTTTCCATTGTATGCCTTTGTGATCTGTACACCTGCATCTGTCAGAAAGGTTTCCGCAATTTCCATATTCAGTTCATTGTCCTCTGCAAGAAGCACACGCATTCCGGAAAGATCAGCACTCTCCTCCCCTTCTTCGATTTTCTTACCTTCCTGTTCTTTGAGTTCTTCAAACAGGAGCGTGACCGTAAATGTGGTTCCAACTCCCTTCCTGCTCTCCACCGTAATGGTTCCGCCCATCTCGTCCACCAGATGCTTGACGATGGACATTCCCAGTCCGGTTCCCTGGGTTACACTTTTTTCATCGGTATTTTCCCGGGAAAAGGATTCGAACAGGTGGGGAAGAAATGCTGTGCTCATACCGATTCCGTTATCCGAAATCACGGTCCGGCAGGATATCCGGCTTTCCCCGATCGCCTTTATCGTCACCTGACACAGGACATGTCCGCCGGCATCCGTATATTTGATCGCATTCCCCAAAATATTGATAAAGATCTGTCTGACATGCAGAGGGCTTCCAAGGACACAGCCGGCTGCTGCACCTTCTGTCTGTTCTTCATACTTTAAAAGGATTCCTTTATCCGCTGCCCGGGGTTCCACGATCGTGATAATTTCCTGCCAGAGCTCTTTTAAGCAAAAGGGCTCTTTTGTAAGCTGAAGGTTTTCTTCATCCAGCTTGTTAAATTCCAGTACATCGTTGATCAGCTCCAGCAGATGCTTTGCCGCAACCTTTTCCTTTACACGGTTTGCATCCACCAGCGCTCTGTCCTCCCTGTGCCGGTCGCTGATTTCGATCATTCCGATAATGCCGTTTAACGGTGTCCGGATATCATGTGACATCCGGGACAAAAATCCGGTTTTTGCTGCATTTGCACGCTCTGCCGCCTCCTTTGCCTGCTTTAACTCCTCTTCATTTTTTTCAATCGCAGCGATCGAGCGCTCCGTAACATAAAAAACAAACAAAAAAGAAAGCACCAGTACCAGAAACATGGTCGCAGCAACATAGATCAGATTTTGGTTCGCCTCTAAAATGCCGTAAGAAACTGCAAGATTATATTCCCCATACTTTTCATAGACCAGATACTGCTTTTTGCCACTGATTTTCGCACTGGTCCGATACCGCTTTCCTTCCTGCAGTTTTCCGTCTCCCAGCCGGTCGGAATCCTGCAGCTCATAGAGCAATACATCCTGCCGCGTGGTTGCAAGCATTTTTCCTGTGGTGGCATTTAGCAGAAAGATATTCATTCCGGAGGTAATCGGCATCTGCCGAACCAGATTTTCCACGCTGGCACTGTTCATTTTTGCAAGCAATCGACTGGGGGTAATGCCAATCTGGATCATGGCCGTACCGGAAGAATTCCAGACAATGGCATACATCATCATTTTCCCTTCTGCAGTATTCGGCACCATATCCTGACACATGGAAAGCGTTTTATCTGTCAGCATGGGCTTAAAATATCCCATTTGCTCGCCGGAAGAAAAGCTGTAGCCAAAATACTCCGGATTTGTTCCTGCAACGATACAGCCGCCCGTATTGATAATGTGGATTTCGTCCACACGCAGCTGTTTTGCGATCTTCCGGTACTCCTCTGTGGTCTGGTATAGTCTTTCTTCCATTTCAAGGAGATTTGCCACAATCTCTGCCCGCAGCGTATAATCTTCCTTCAGGGTTTCCAGAAGGGTCTGATAGCTTTCTTTATTTTCTTCGATCACATCCTCCAGCTGCTGCAGGATCATCTCGCTGGCGATCCAGGCACTATGCCGATTGTTCAGCATCTGAAAAAAAGGCTTCCTATCCATATGATAACAAACGATATCAGAATGATTCCGTAAATCCGTCTGGTCCGATTTCCATGCTTGCTCATTTCCACCCCTTCTCAGCTTCTGCTGATGCTTGCTTTTTACAGATTTCCTTCTGCTTCCATACCCCGATATCTAAGTATAGCATTTTTTCGATGTTTTACATAGTATCTTGTGTTTCTTTACAGACAAGTCTATACTGGCCTTGTGTAGTATTTTTAAACGGAGGGTTATTTTACTTTATGAGTAAGCAGGCAGCACAAAGCACAACAAATCAGATCACAGAGGGGGTCATCTGGAAACAGCTTCTGATTTTCTTTTTCCCGATTTTATTTGGAACATTTTTCCAGCAGCTCTATAACACTGCGGATGCCATCATCGTCGGCAACTTTGTCGGCAAGGAAGCCCTTGCCTCCGTCGGTGGCTCTGCTTCCACCATTATCAACCTGCTCGTCGGCTTTTTCGTCGGGCTTTCTTCCGGTGCAACCGTTATCATTTCCCAGTATTACGGCGCAGACAACAGGCGCAGGGTCAGTGATTCCGTTCATACCGCTATTGCACTGGCGATTGCAGGCGGCGTTGTCATTATGCTGATCGGTCTTGTTTCCGCACGCTTTGCCCTGACCGCGATGGGAACGCCGGACGACATCCTTTCCCTTTCCCTGACTTATATGAAAATTTATTATCTCGGCACGATTCCATCCATGATCTACAACATGGGCTCCGGTATCCTGCGCGCTGTCGGCGATTCCAAACGGCCGCTCTATTTCCTGATCGCTTCCTGTCTGGTCAACATTGTGCTCGACCTTTTATTTGTCGCCGTCCTCGACATGGGCGTTGCCGGAGCTGCCATTGCCACCATTGCGTCCCAGTTTTTCTCCGCAATCCTGACACTGATCGCCCTGCTGCGCACACAGGATTCCTATCGCCTGATCGTTTCCAAAATCCGATTTCACCGCGATCTTTTATTTGATATCATCAAAATCGGTCTGCCTGCCGGTCTGCAGTCCGCAATGTATTCGATTTCCAACCTGTTGATCCAGTCCTCCATCAACTCCTTCGGAACCGACACGATCGCCGCCTGGACCGCTTACGGAAAAGTGGACAGTATTTTCTGGATGATTATGGGTGCTTACGGTGTTTCCATCACGACCTTTGCCGGGCAGAATTTCGGCGCCGGAAAATACGACCGTATCAAAAAAAGTGTCCGCATCTGTCTCGGTCTTGCTGCTGTGACCAGCCTTTTTCTCAGCTTTATCGTTTTGAATTTCGGCGGAACGATCCTGCTTTTGTTTACACGCGATGCCAATGTCATCAACATCTGCATCGGCATGATGCGTGTAGTTTCTCCCGCCTACATCACTTACATCTGTATCGAAATCCTTTCCGGTACCTGCCGCGGCTGCGGGGATTCCTTTTTCCCGATGCTGCTGACCTGCTTTGGGGTCTGTGTCCTGAGGATCCTCTGGATCACGATTGCCGTTCCCCTCAGGCACGAGGTCGCAACAGTGGCATTTTCCTATCCACTGACCTGGACCATTACATCGATCTTGTTTATCCTCTATTATAAGCGTGGAAAATGGATGCAGAAGGATACCCTGCGCAATGCGCCGCAGGGGCAGGGAAAGGACGCATAAGCGCTTCTGTAAAAAAGAATGTGTCGCGGCACTTTTGTCGCCTGGGATCGGACGTAAAAAACTCCCGGCAGAGCCTTTTTCAGGGGCTTTGCCGGGAGTTTCTGTTACAGAACTTTTAGCAATTGAATCAATTTTTCAATACAATCCAATCCGTTTACTCTGCGATTTCCGCCGATGCTTCTGCAGCAGTTTCCTGCTTCAACACTTCCGCTGCCTGCTTTGCTCCGTCTGCGTTGATCGTGATATTGCGGTTCACTTTTGCATCATAGGTTCCTGCTTTTACAACTTCCGCAAGGTCGATGCCCACGGTTTCTTTCATCGTTTCAAACAGCTTTGTCATCACTGCCGGTACGTTTCCTGCTACCTGGTCCACGCCGTTTGATCCGTCCGAACCGCCGATGATCGTGATCTTGTCGATCTGGGTCAGAGGCTCTGCGATCTTGCCTGCGATGTCAGGCAGCACCTTGATGAGCATTTCCGCCATTGCCGCGTTGTTATATTTCTGGTAAGCCTGCGCACGCTTTTCCATCGCTTCCGCCTCTGCAACACCCTTTGCGCGGATCGCTTCTGCTTCGGCTTCGCCGACCATCCGGATACCTTTGGCTTCCTGTTCTTTGGAGAACAGATCCGCTTCCGCCTTTGCACGCTGTGCCTCTGCAGCCTTTTCTGTTTCGAATTTCTTTGCTTCCGCTTCTTTCTGACGTTCAAACAGTTCTGCTTCTGCCTTCTGCTGACGTTCGAATTTCTCCGCTTCCGCTTTTTTCTTCACCTGTGCATCCAGCGATTTTTCCATCGTCTCTGCTTCACGCTGTTTTAAGAGCACCAGACGTTCCTCTTTTGCAATGTTGGCATTTGCCGCAGTTACTTCAATGGTCTTTCGCTGTTCCTCTTTCTGGATCTCATATGCCGCATCCGCTTCCGCGCGCTTGGTGTCTGCGTTTTTCTGAAGCTCCGCCTTCTGCATATCCAGCTCGTTGTTCTTGATGGCAATTTCCCGTTCGGAATTGATCCGCGCGTCGTTGGACTGACGATCCGCTTCCGCCTTTGCTACCGCGATTTCTTTTTCTGCCTCAGCCTTTGCAATCGCTGCCTTTTTCTTGATCTGGGAAATGTTGTCGATACCAAGGTCATCAATGACACCATTGGAATCCGTAAAGTTCTGCACATTGAAGCTGACAACGTCCAGACCCATGGCAGCCAGGTCAGGCTCGGCATTTTCCTTTACCAGGTCCGCGAATTTCTGACGGTCGCTGACCATTTCCTCCAGACGCATGCGGCCTACGATCTCACGCATGTTGCCTTCCAGAACCTCTCTCGCTACCTGCGCAATGTACTGGGTGTTCTGATTCAGGAAGTTTTCTGCTGCCTGCTTTAATTTTTCGGGCTCGCTGGAAACCTTGACGTTAACTGCTGCGTCCACCTGAATGTTGATGTAATCCGCCGTCGGCACCGCTGCTTCTGTCTTCACATCGATCGGGATCAGCTTTAAGCTCAGCTTGTCAAGACGTTCCAGAAACGGGATCTTGATACTCGATTTCCCGATAATGATCTTTTTGCGCAGGCCGGAAATGATATACGCCGTGTCCGGAGGTGCTTTCACATACCCGGAAGCGATAATTCCAAGCAGCGCGATCACTGCGATTATGGCAACAACAACTCCTAAACTAATTCCTGTAAACATACTCATTCTCCTTTTCTCCACCGGTCTGGTGGACTCGTAAAGTAAATAGCTTCGGTCGCTGTCAGGCGACTTTTCCGGAAAAGTGCTTTTCCCCCGGAGGGTTTTGTTTCCTATGGACACCCTTTCCAACGAAACAAAAAACGAGGCCTCTATTACAGCCTGACAGCTGCAATAAAAGTCTCGCGCGTTTCATTTAATACGGACATCTGCAGCAAATCGATTATCACCTGGCTGCTTGTCGGGGTGACGGTTTCAAACCACCTCTCGGTGCTGGCTACTCCCTTTTATTGTTGAAATAAATTATAGCACTTTTTTATATTTTGTCAACACCCTGTCGATATATCGTTTTGTCAAAGAAATGTTTGCGTCAGACCGAATACATGTTTTGCGGCACCGCATTTGGAGAATATCTGGGAATGATTTATGATTTCTATTGACATAAAAATCTGCTCTGCCTATAATAATAGTAGTAGGAAAAGCGTGCTTTTCCAGTGGGCTAACACTAAAATCTGATATGCTTGTCAATCCTGTGATTGACCGTTGGCGGACAACACTAAAATCCGATATTTTTACCGGTATTTTACCGGTCGTTGGCAGACAACATTAAAATTAGCTACAAAGAGGGAGTATATAGCACAATGGTGCTATTGCTCTCTCTTTCCATATCTGTTATTTATGATTTTTCAGGAAAATCTATGTAGTCCAACTGTTATTCTTTATGGAGGATTTCCGAACCATTTATGAAATTTACAAAAGAAGATGCCCGCAAAAGAGTTCTGAATTGTGCGAAACAATATCAACAAAACCTTTTGCATAAGAAATTGCTTATCATTTTCAGAGAAAAACAGGATAATTCCATTCGTTTTATAGAAGTCGTATTTCATGAGAGAAATTACCAACACCTGACCGGATTAGAACTGATAAATACAGAGGGGAAAATACTGCAGCATCAATCCATGAACTTTTACAGAAAATGTATTGAAAACAAGCTCGGCTTAAATGAATTTCAGTTCAAGTCCGACGGAACTTCCCATCTGAAACTCGCTGCGCTTCCTGTATTGATGGATGTTACAAAAATAACCAAAATCACCGGTGATTATAATAACCTCCGTCCTTATCTCTTCGTCGATAAAGTAATGGGCGGCATAAATTTCTGCCTTGGTCTAAGCAGGGAAAATGATGTATTCGTTCCCTCTTCCGCACTTTTAGAAGATATCAAAAAGCTTACCGCTTCTCCTTCTCAGGTTCTGGCAATTTTCGAAAAAGATATCGACTCTGAACTCTATTCCACCGTCAAACACGTTGCCAAAGGTCTTAATCTCCATCATTTAATTTTACCTCCAGAAATCAATTCTAAAATTTTGTTGCCAAAATAAAACTCCCGCTGCAAAGCTGCAATCCATCTGAAAACGTCAGCGTCAGGACTCCGTTCTCATACGTCTGCGTGCAGGCAGCCGCACCACCAACCGTCACCACTGCTTTTTCCATTTCGGTGCGGAGCGCAAGTTGTTTCAGGTTCAAACAACCGCCCAGGCATTCGATACGGATTTTGTTTTCCGCAATGCTCAGTTTGCCATATGCGCCCGGCACAAACCACGGCGCGGTGAGTTCAGGCAGGGCGGGCGAAAAGCTGAGCTTTTCTCTGGGCATATCTGCCTTTAGACCAGTCAAAGACTGTAACACTGCCCAGGATGCCAGCGCACGATAGTAGTGTTCCCCACATTCCTCGTGGTTGAAGCGTCTGCCATTCTGTGTGTGCCGTCTTTCGACCGTTTCCACGATCTGAGCTGCTTCCTTGTATCTGCCGTTTTCCAGCAGGAATGATGCGAAGGAATATTCGATGCCGGACCAGTTGCTCTCCATCTGCACATTTTTCCAGGTATACAGTGTCGGAGTTGCCTGCGCCGGATAGGAGGCGTTGACCAGACCGGATTCTGGGCTGAAATTTTCCGAAAGAATGTAGTCTGTCGCAATGTCGATCTTATCCTGGGGCAGAAAATTGCCCAGCCCGAGCAGACGCGCATACCACTGTCCGTCTATCTGGTCCGTCATGCAGCAGTCGTCCCGCTTGTCGCCGTCCGCCCAGAGACTGAAATATCTGCCGTTCCAGAGCTTTTCCACAAAGGCCTTGCTGCCCTTTTCCAGCAACGCTTCCCACGCTGCTGCACGATCCTGCACCCCGAGATCCTGGGCCATGCGCACTGCCGCTTTTAACGCTGCCAGCCACAGGCTTGCGATATAAGCGGGCGTCCCCTGCATCGCCCATGCATCGTAGGTGTTGGCTCTCGTATCATGATCCGGCAGACCGTCCCCGTCGCCGTCCAGAAGCTGTGTGTTGTCCATCGCCTTTTCGATATGCGGCCACATCCGCGCAAGGTACTCCCTGTCACCCGTCCAAAGGTAATCTCTGCACACCAGCAGCACAAACTGCGGATTCATATCCACACGATCATACCCGTCATCCACGCCAGATAGGTCCGGTGTGAAGAAATGATGTACGCGTCCGTCCCCACGCTGGAATTTTGCGCCCATTTCCATCTGTTTTTTCTGAAGGTTCGGGAACAATGCCAGAATACCAAACGAACCCTGGTAAGTGATATCTGTCGTGTGGAAGCCGCAGCTGCCGTAGCCCTCCCACATGCCGAACTCGCCCCGTTTCGTCCACCAAGAGCATTTGATCAGTGTGCTCAAATGATCCGACCACGCATCCGCAAGCTCGTGCGGTACGCTCGTATTTTTTAATAAAACGGAAAAATCTTCTGCCGCAGGAAGAATCGTCTCCCGCTCCTGATTCAGATACGCAACGACTTCTCCTGCATCTGCAAAACGCTTTGCATACCAGTGTCCCTCAAAGCGTCCGGAATCTCCGAAATGGTTCGGGAAATGCCAGCCGATCACAAAACGGATCTGTTTTCTTTCGCCGGGTGCAAGCTTACAGCTGCCGCAAAGTGCGGAATCGCCCCAGTTTTCCTGTCCGTTTTCATCCGGAAAAATTCGTTTTATCTGACGAATGCTCGCAATGATAAACTCCCGTTTCATTTCCGGCTGCGTCAGCAGCTTTTCGTCAAAGTGGTGCACTCTTTCATACGGATGTCTGACGCATGCGATCTGCAAAAGCTTTTCAAAAATCGCATCCAGCTCCTGCTCATCCATCAGAGAAATTTCTTCTTCCGTCAGCTCTGTGCCAAACTCCGGCAGTGTCTCTGTCCCGAGGTTTGTCAGCTTTCCGGTATCCTGAAAATCAAACAGATAGGATTCCTCCGTCACGCCGAACATGCTGTGCATGACATAATTGGTAAAATACGGTGCAAATTCCCCTAAAATCCAGCTGACCTCATCCGCAGAAACGCTCCATGCAAGGCTTCCGTTGGATGCGTTCGGCTTTTGGGAATCGCTCTTCATCACGATCTGCGCACAGCCTTTTTCAGCCGTCAGCTGATTTCTCAAACATCTCTGTTCCGTCCCGCGGTTGACCGGATTTTTCAATTTACCAAGAATCGAAACCTCCGCTTCCTGATCGGAAGGATTGGTGATTGTAAAAGTCACATAAAAACCCGGTGTGCCTGCGAGTGCTTCCTGTCCCGGCACAAACGGGGACGCAAACTCTGCTTCAATTTTTATAGGAAGCCCGCTGTCCTCATACTGCAGCCTGCAGACCGGAAAATTCGGATTCCAGCGGATTTTTTCGATTTCTTTGTACCACGAATACATCAGTGACCGAAATTCGCCGTTGTCCCGGTCATGACAAAGTCTGCGTACAACCGGCTCCTTTCCTGCAAGCTTGGCACGAACCGTAAACGGCAGCACATGGGCGTCGTAATCATATAGCTTTTTCTGTTTCCGCACATCCGGGCTTCCCCATTTGCCCATGTTGCAGATGTCCCATTCCCGCAGCTCTCCGTTCTGGCAAATTTCCACGCTTCCCGCGCCGATTCCCCCCAGCGCCATACCGTTTTTCTGCCATCTGTAATCTAAAGTCCCCTCCATGATATTCCTCCTTTTGCAGGCAGCGTCCTGTCTGCTGTCTGACATAAGTCAATTCTGAAAGATCCCACGAATTGCTCCGCCGCAAAGCCTGACAGCGAAAAGGGATGCCGCCCGACAAAACAGCAGCTTCAAATCCCTGTTTGCCGATCCGGCATCCCTTCTCTTCTTTTCCATTTGCCTGCATGCGGTCAGTGGGACTCGAACCCACACGGTTGCCCATTGGCACCTAAAACCAACGCGTCTGCCAATTCCGCCATGACCGCTCACCGCTCCGGCAGCCGGTTGTTTCGGCTGCCGAACGCTTCTCTTTCGTATAACTTAATTATTATATCGAACTTTTGAAACTTCTGTCAAGCATTTTACGGCATCAGCTCATAGATTCCACGATTCTTGTTGTCGCGCACGGACAGCCAAAGGTAATTGTTATCATCGTCCACATCCTGGCAGACCGGTACCTCCTTGCGGTTCGAACCGGCTCCGTAGGGGCTCCAGATTCCCGCGTCCGCAAAGCCGTTCCACTCTTCCTGATTGCCGTCCCAATTTAACGTCGTCAGGTACATTTCTCCGCTGTAGAAGCCGCTGCGGAACGTTCCGATCACATTCTGGATGTAGCGCTCCTTTTTGGCAGCCTTGCTCATATCCAGCTCGTAATGCTCCTGTCCTTCACCGTCCGGCAGATCGTTTTTCCATTCTCCGGCATACATATGCTCGCGGTACGCGCGATCCGACGTGGTGTCATCGTCATAATAAACGTAAAAGCGCACCCACTTGCCGTTGCCTTCGCGTTTGCCATTCGACCACTCGCCGTAGTAATAGGCGTTATCCGCATAGCAGGCGATTCCGGTTCCGTCCGGCTGTCCTGCGCTGCTGCGCTCGCCATAATAATAAAAGCTGTTTGCATCCGAAATATCCGACGACATCCTCATATACCAGGGAAGCATTGCCAGATCCTCCACCGCGTCCATATTATCCTGTTCCCAGTAACCGGACATCTCCAGAAGCATCTCTTCGTTTGTCTTGTTCGCACTCTCCGCGCCGGATAACGGATCGTTTCCGCTCACCGTCCGGGGGTTGCCCTCCTGCTTGGCACCCTGACTTTCCTTCCCTTTGCCTGCGGGAAGTTTGCTGTCCGGATGCTCTGTCAGCGCCTCATCCTCCTGCTGTCCCCTTTCCGCCGTCTGCTTTTTCTCTCCTGTCGTTTCTTCCGTCTGATCCGCTGCGTCCTTCGTCTCTGATTCTGCAGACTCTGCCGGTTCCTCGCTGTACCATATCTGCGTGCTTTCCGTCTCTGCGATCTCTGCCCGTGTCTCCCTGCGCTGATGCAGCCGTACTGCGCACAGCGCGATGATAATTACCAGAAAAAGAGCAATCGCCGCCACCGGGATCAGATCCCTTTTTTTATCGTCCATGTCCGCATTTCCTCCAGTTGGTTTATTGTAACATAGGCTTTCTTTTTTTCCCATTTAAACTTTATTAAGAAAAACGAAAGCTTTTTCTGTTTCTTATATATATGCGTTTTCCTCCCTTGACATCCCTCAAAGTCCTGACTATTATGGAACAGAAAACGAATTTACCTTACACGAAAAGAGGAGTTTTATGAAAAAATGGATTGTCTGGCTGAAAAAAAACAGTCCCTGGATTTTTCTGCTGATCGGCCCTGTTCTGAATTTTTATCTGCTGGAATGGTACACGCATAATCCGTTCCAGACCATGAAACCGTATATACAGGGGATGAATCTGGCGCTGTTTGAATTTGCAGCACTGTTTTTATTTGCACTGACTGGCAGGATCAGCCGCGCACTTGGCATCGAAACCGCCTTCTGCGCCATTTACGGTCTTGCAAACTATTTCGTCCTGGAATTTCGCGGTGCGCCCATCCAGCCGTGGGACATTCTTTCGATCTCGACCGCTGCCAGCGTCGCGGACAACTACGAATACAAATTGAACCGCACCGCAGTAATCGTGCTGATCTGTTTTGTCCTGCTTCTGGTTCTGGAATTTTTCCAGAAAAAAGGCTTTCCGAAAAAAAATAAAAAAGCCCGGATTGCCCGGGTCTGCCTCGCGCTTTCCTGCGGTCTTTTATGCTTTGGCTACACGAAAATGCTGCACAGCGAGGACATCGTCGAGCAGAAGCTTCACCTTTACAACAAGCTTTTCACTCCGACGACGATTCAATTTAAAAATGGTACTGTAACTGCGTTTTTAATGGAGCTTCAGTACATTTCTGTCGATAAGCCCTCCGGTTACAGCGCAGAAAACGCCAAAGAGCTGCTGGCATCCTATGATACCGGCTCTCAGGAAGCCGCTGGAACATCCTCGAACAATGCACAAAAGCCGAACATTATCGTCATCATGAACGAGGCGTTTTCCGATCCGTCCGTGCTCGGCGATTTTACAACGAACGAGGATTATATGCCCTTCGTGCACAGCCTGCTCGACGGCGCGGATAACACGATTTCCGGTCACTTAAATGTCTCCGTCAAGGGCGGCAACACTGCCAACACAGAATTTGAATACCTGACCGGCGCTTCAATGGCGTTTCTTCCTTATGGAAGTATCCCGTATCAGCAGTATGTGAAAAAAGAGACGCCTTCGATGGCCTCCTATCTTTCCTCCCTCGGCTACTACACGATTGCGATGCACCCGTACCGCGCCGCCGGCTGGGACAGAAATCTCGTTTATCCCAAGCTCGGCTTCGACGGAATGCACTTTCAGGAGTTTTTCACAGATTCTCCGCTTGTGCGCAAATATGTCAGTGACGAGGGCAACTATGAAAAGATCATAAAGCTCTACGAGGAAAAAGATGCGGACACGCCACTGTTTCTATTCAACGTGACGATGCAGAACCATTCCTCCTACAGCGACTGGGCGGATTACGACAACTTTTCTCCCGATATCACGGTAGAAGGCTCGGATTCCAAGCTGCTTCCGGCGTACCTGTCCTTGATCAGGCTGTCCGACAGCGCCATCCAGAACCTGATTTCTTACTTTGAAGCACAGGAGGAACCTACCATGATCGTCTTTTTCGGAGATCATCAGCCTGCCGATTCCGTCGTACGTCCGGTCTGGAAATTAAACGGCAAAGATGACGCGGACTTAACCGACGAGGAAGAGGCGCTGCGCTACAAGGTTCCGTTCTTTATCTGGGCAAACTTCGATATCGAAGCGGAAAGCGACCTGGAAATCAGCGCAAACTATCTTGCTGCAAAGACGCTGGACGCCGCCGGGCTTCCAAAATCCGCTTACGATAACTTCCTGTCGCAGCTGCGCACGGAAGTACCCGTCATTTCGGCCAACCATGTAACGCTGTCCGACGGAACCTTTACCACTGCATCCAAGCAAAAAGATCTGCTTTATGATTATCAGACCCTGCAGTATTACCTGCTTTTTGACTAAACCGCGGAGGATTTCCTTTTTTATGAAAAAAAAGATCTGTTTCTTTTCCTTCCTGCTGCCGTTTCTTTCCATGATGGCGATTTTTATCGGCAACGGCATTTATCCCTTCGGAGATCAGAGCTTCATGCACTCCGACATGTACCATCAGTACGTCCCCTTTCTGGAAGAATTTGTCCGGAAAGTGCGCGACGGCGAACCGCTCTACTACTCCTGGCGCATCGGTATGGGCTCCAATTACCTGTCTCTTTACGGCTACTACAGCGCAAGCCCGTTCAACTGGCTGATGCTCCTTTTGCCCGAAAAATATTTAATCGAATTTATGAGCTACATGGTCGTTTTCAAAATCGGTCTGTGCGGCTTCACCTTTTCCTGGCTTTTGACAGAAAAATTCCACACAAACGACCTTTCTGTCCTGTTCTTTTCCACATTTTATGCGATGTCCGGCTTCGTTGCCGCATATAACTGGAACGTCATGTGGATGGATACCCTCGTCCTCGCTCCGCTGATCGTTCTCGGTCTGGAAAAGCTGGTCTTCGAAAAAAAATACAGCCTCTACTGCATCACCCTCGGGCTATGCATTTTATCGAACTATTACCTTTCCATCATGGTCTGCATCTTCCTGTGCCTGTACTTTCTCGTGCTCGTGCCGAACCTGTTTGGCTCTGATGGCTGGAAAGCGTTCCGCGCAAGGCTGCTTGGCGCAATCGGACGTTTTGCTTTATTTTCCCTGTTGGCTGGCGGTCTCGCCTCCGTGCTGCTGATCCCGGAAATCGCTGCCCTGCATGCGACTGAATTTTCCGAATTCAACTTTCCGGAAAAGATCAACTGGTACTTTTCCTTCTTCGACGTAATCGCGCGGCATGCGACCGGTGTATCCAGGGAAACCGGTCTGGATCACTGGCCGAATATTTTCTGCTCCAGCGCAGTCTTTTTCCTGATTCCGCTCTATATCGTCAACCGAAAAATCCCTCTGAAGGAAAAGCTCGGCAGACTGGTATTATGCGCCTTTTTCATCGTCAGCTTCTCGGTCAATACCCTGAATTTCATCTGGCACGGTTTCAACTACCCGGATTCGCTTCCGGCACGTCAGTCCTTTTTGTACATCCTGCTCGTGCTGCTGATGTGCTATGAGGCGTTTTCAAAGCTCGACGGCTTTACCATGCGCGAGCTGTTTGTCTCCCTCGCCTGCGGGCTCGGTTATCTTTTGCTGGCAGGAAAGCTCGTGGAGGACGACGCCTTTACCCAGGGCACCTTTGTGCTGAGCGCCTGCCTGCTTGCTGCCTACGCGCTGCTGCTCTATGCCTGGAAAAAAGGGAAAGAAAAACAGCCTGCAGACAGCCTCCCGTATCAGCGAGCGATTGCAATCGCCGTGCTGGCGCTGGTCGCTTTTGAATCCACCTACAACATGGCGCTGACGAGCGTTTCCACCACCAGCCGCAGCAGCTATCTGGAAAGCATTCCCGCCTACCGGGAGTTAGTTGCTCGTAATGAAGAAAAAGATTCCGATTTTTACCGCTACGAAAAGCTCAGCCGCGTCACCAAAAATGACGGTGCGCTGGCAGGCTATCCGACAGCGTCGCTGTTTTCTTCCACCTCCAACGCGGCGGTTCAGGACTGGTACGACCGCATGGGCATGAGCGAAAGCAAGGTATTTTACTGCTTTGACGGTCAGACGCCGCTTTCCGCAGCACTTCTAAATGTCCGCTACCTGTTTTCCCGCTCCGATGCAGAGGATTCCAGCCTCTACACGCTGATCGACGAGCAGAACGGCGTTTACCTGTACCAAAACAACTATACGCTGCCTGCGGGATTTATCCTGCAGGATGGACAGGATTTTTCTTCCTCTGATTTTTCTGAAGAGACCTCCGACCCGTTCGAGGTACAGAATCAGATGGCGGCTTCTGTTTCAACCTCCGATCCGCTCTTTGTTCCCATCGAATCAGAGGAATTCGGCAATCAGGCTTTCTTTGATGTATACACGGAGGGGCATTACTACGCTTACTGTAAAAGCTCCAAAATCGATACCGTTTCGATCTCTTCCGCCAGCGTCAACAAAACGTATAAAAAAGTCAAATATGACTATATTCTCGATCTCGGCCGTCACGAAACCGGCGACCATGTAACGCTGACCAACGACGGAGATAGCGTGCTGAATGCCGTTGTCGTGCGCCTGGATGAAGCAGTTTTGTCCCGCACACTGCAGACGCTCTCTGAGCAGCCCTTTACGGTAGATTCTTATGATTCCAGCCATGTGACCGGACATATCGACGTCACCAAAGCCGGTCGGCTGATTTTATCCATCGCAAACGAACCCGGCTGGACGATGAAGGTGGACGGAGAAGCCGCAGACTACGACGTGTATGATGGTGTATTTCTATCCGTTCCGCTGACGGAGGGCAGCCACACGATTGAGCTTTCCTACCGCCCTGCAGGTCTGACTGCCGGTCTGATCGTCAGCCTGATCTGCCTGCTTGTGTTTATCGGAATCGGAGTTGTTCCAAAGCGTTTGGGAAAAAAATCCTGACACCTGACTGATTTTATGCTATAATTTTTAACTGGTGCAGCGTTTCGTACCTGCACGATAAGACGTTTGATTCCTGATTTCCTGAGCTTCTGTCAGAAGCCAACGTCCGCTGCACTTTTTTACAGCTTCCTAAGATTATTGAAATATGCCGCCCTGCGGCAGAAAAGAGGTAATATGGAACACTTAATCATCCCGGAGAATTATTCCTCCGCCCTGAACCTGCACGATACCCAGATCGGTATTAAGACGGTGAAAGACTTTTTCCAGAGTCTTCTGGTCCGTCATTTAAACCTTCTGCGTGTCTCTGCTCCGTTATTCGTCGATCCCGCTTCCGGCATGAACGATAACTTAAACGGTTATGAGCGCCCGGTTTCCTTCGGCATTCTCGAGCAGAACGATTACCGCGCAGAGGTTGTACAGTCCCTTGCAAAATGGAAACGCTACGCGCTCAAGGAATACGGATTTTCTCTTGGCGAAGGTCTTTACACGGATATGAACGCCATCCGCCGCGACGAAACGACTGACAACATCCATTCCATTTTCGTCGATCAGTGGGACTGGGAAAAGATCATCGACAAAAAGGACCGCAACCTGGAAACCTTAAAGGCAACCGTCTGCGACGTTTACAAGGCGCTGCGCAAAACGGAAATGTACATGGCGATCCAGTATGATTACATCGAAGAGATTCTGCCCCGTGAGATTTTCTTCATCACCACCCAGGAGCTTGCAGACATGTTCCCGGACAACACGCCCAAGGAGCGTGAATATTTCATCACCAAAGCAAAGGGCGCTGTCTGCATCATGCAGATCGGCGATAAGCTCGAAAACGGCGAGCCCCACGACGGCCGTGCACCCGACTACGATGACTGGGCATTAAACGCCGACATCCTTGTTTACTATCCTGTTCTGGACATCGCCCTGGAGCTGTCCTCTATGGGTATCCGCGTGGACAAAGAGGCACTGCTGTCCCAGCTGGAAAAAGCCGGCTGCCCCGAGCGCGCAGAGCTGCCGTTCCAGAAAGCAGTCCTCAAGGAAGAGCTGCCTTACACCATCGGCGGCGGTATCGGTCAGTCCCGTATCTGTATGTTCTTCCTGCGCAAGGCGCACATCGGAGAAGTACAGTGCTCCATCTGGCCGGATGAAATCCGCAAAGAAGCGGAAGCCCACGGAATCCAGCTGCTGTAAACAATAGAATGCACGCTCTGCGAGCATTCTATTGTCATGAATAAGGATAAGCGGCTGCGCGTTGTCCTGTTATAGAATGCACGCTCCGTGAACCTTCCATTGTCATAAAAGAGCGAGGAAGCTGTATCGTATAGCTTCCTCGCTCTTTTTGGTCAGCACATCACACAAAGGATCTTCTTCTCGTCGCAATGCAGGCGCTGTCACCAGCTAATCTTAACTTCTTCTCTGCTCATCCTTTTTGCCGCGATGCCGCCTTTCCCTGCAGCATCCACAATAAAAACAGGCTTCCTGCTGACAGCACCAAAAACAGCACACACGACGGAACGCTTAAAAATACGCCGCCAAAGGGCAACAGCTCTAACATCACATACACAAACAGGTTCGCAACGCTGTGGAACAGCATCGGCGCTGCAATCGTTCCATACCATTCATACACCAGCGCCAGCAGGCAGCCGATTACGGTCGCATAGACCGCCTGAACCAGATTTCCATGGAACAGACCGAACGCCAGTCCTGAAAGCACCACCGCATACGGCACTTTCAACACCTTGCGCAGCTGTCCATAGACCACGCCGCGGAAAACGATCTCTTCGCCCAGCGGCGCAAGAATGCCGTAGGAAATGATTCCCAGCCACACCGGCGTATCGAACTGCATCTCCGAAACCCTCTGAAAGGTCGGAGAGAACCGATACAATTCTGTCAATGTCAGAACACCGTTCATGCCGATTGCAATTGCCGCCGCCAAAATCACCATCGGAACGATGGACAGTTTATCGATTTCTTTTATCGAATGGAACCGGATCTTTTTGTGCCAGATTCCGTAACAGATTATAAATGCACCGAACGTCGAAAGTGCGCTAGCCACATTCAGCCAGAAATTGTAGGAAGAGCCCTCCAGCTCCTGCAGCCCGATGGCATACACAATCGATACCGCCGTCAAAATTACGCTGCTGATTAGGAGACTGATTACATAATAGGCAAACATCGCCAGTGCGCTGGTTCCAACTGCACTCCAGAACTGCCCGGATTTGGTCTTCATTTTGGCAGCGCTGCCGCGGTAGCGCTCTGAAAGGGAATTCGAGCCGGTCGCCGCGCTGTTTCCTGCCTGCGTGTCTCTTCCTGCCTGCGCGCTGTTTCCTGTCTGCGTGTCTCTTCCTGCCTGCGCGCTATTTCCTGCCTGCGTGCCACTTCCTGCCTGCGCGCTGTTTCCTGCCTGCGTGCCGCCCAGCAGTACGCTTCGCAGTCCTTCCACATCCCGGACAATGATCTCCGCACCGGCATTTTCCAGCTCTCCCGGCTGTGCATACCCATATGACACCGCGATGCAGTGTACACCGATCGCTTTCGCACCCTCCACATCGAAGCTGCGGTCGCCGATCATCACCATCTTATCCGGATCGCTTTCGCCCCGCGCTGCAAGCTGGGACAGCACCTCTGCAACCACTTCTTCTTTGTGCACTCTTCTTCCGTCCAGCTCGCTTCCGACCACGATGTCGAAATATTCCCGGATTCCGAAATGCACCAGAATATCCTCCACATAAACGGTCGGTTTGCTCGATGCAATCGCCAGCGTCGCCCCGGATGCCTTCAGATCATGTAAAAGCGCTCCCATTCCGGGATACAGCACATTTTCGTATTTGCCGGTTACAGAAAACCGCTCCCGGTACTTCTCAACTGCCTCCTGCGCCTGCTCCGCCGTAAAGTTATAATATTTCATAAAGCTCTCTGCAAGCGGCGGCCCGATAAACGGCTCCAGCCGATCCAGCTCCGGTTCTTCAATTCCAAAGCTTCTGAGCGCATACTGCACACAGCCGCAAATTCCCTGTTTCGGATCGCTGATCGTTCCGTCCAGGTCAAATAAAATACAGGAAAACATAACAGTCTCCTTTCATTTCTCTTCTGTTCTGCAGCCAAACGCCTGCAGCCTGTCTTTATAGTGTACCAGAAAGCACACGAAAAGGTTATGAAATTTTTGTGAAATAGAGATTTTCCGTTTCCTGCGTTCATAAATTGTAACAAAAATCCGGCAGGAGCCTTCATGATCCGAGATTTCGTTCATCTGATTCAAAATAAACTGCGCCACTATGCCGTTTTTCCCTCTCTGCACAGTCTCTCCCGCTCGTCTGCATTCCAGACTGCCCTGTTTTTGCTCGGCGTCCTCGCCTTTGCCCGCGCGTGCATTTTTCTCGCCCCTCCGTCTGTAACAGCACTGGCATCTGCCTCTGTAAACGGCACATTTATGCCTATTTGCCGTGTCGAAACCGACCAGAAAAAAGTCGCGCTGACCTTCAACTGCACCTACAGTGCACAAGACCTGCACCAGCTTTTGGAAATTCTGAAAGAAAAAAATGTGCACGCCACCTTTTTCGTTTCCGACACCTGGGCAAAAAACTATCCGAAGCTGCTCTGTACGATTCACAACGCCGGACACGATATCGGCGGTCTGTGGACAACACAGGCATCCCTTTCCATCCGGGAACAGACGCTCACACTGGAAAATCTCACACAGCGAATTGATCGCCTTACCGATTCTGAAACGACGTTGTTTCGTTTTGAAGATGGAAACTATGACAACTCTGCTATCCGGCTCATCCAGGAATCCGGCGGTTATCCGGTGCAGTGGAACATCAATTCCATGGACTGGAAAGACTACGGGGCACAGGACATCCTCCATCGGATTTTAAACAGTCGCCAACTCCAAAACGGCTCTATCCTCCTGTTCCATGCCGGAACCGTTTATACCGCACAGGCGCTTCCCGACCTGATCGACAATCTGGAGGATCAGGGCTATCAGCCAGTTCCCATCTCCGAGCTGATCTGGAAGCACTCCTATTATATGGATGCAGACGGCGTACAGATTCCGAAGACGGAACCGTAAACAATAGAATGCACGCTCTGCGTGCATTCTATTGTTTATTTTCTTCTTTTTTATCTTCTTTTTTTACTTCCAGCATAGACGTACAGTACGGACAGCGGGTTGCCTCTGCCGCAACCTTGCTTCTGCAATAAGGGCACATTTTCACAGCAGGTTTTTCCGGCTCCTTCTTTTTGCCAAGACCAGCCAGCGCGTTCATCCCTTTTACCATCAGGAAAATAATCACTGCCATAATGATGAAATTGATCACTGCGGTCAAAAATGCACCATAGCGGATTTCCACATCCCCGACCATCACAGACAAATACGTCAGATCCGTATTGGCAAACAGGCCGATCAGCGGTGAAATCACATCGTTTACCAGCGAATTGATGATCGCCTGAAACGCAGCACCAATGATAACGCCGACTGCCAGATCCATGACATTTCCTCTCAGCGCAAATTCCTTAAATTCCTGCAACAGTTTTTTCATAGTGGTATCCTTTCTTTTGTTATGTTATACTTTGGGACATGAAACGAAGAAATTTATCCCATTTAAAACTTACAATCTTTTTGATCCTGCTCGCTGTCCTGATTTTTGCAGCGGCAACCCTGATCCTGAAAATCGTAAAAAACGCTTCCACTCAGGTGCTCTCCTGGTCGGAAGCTGTTGAAGCCGTTTCCTCAGAACCTGTCAAAAATGTTCAGACATCCTTAAGCGTCCCCACGCAGATTACCAAAATCGGCGACGATTATTTTCTGGTGGACTGCTATCACAATCAGATTCTGACCTCGAAAACGCCGGATGCTCCACTTACCGACTGGTATGTGATGACCGATCAGATCAACCGCGGGCACACCATCGCAGGGGACGGCACCGTTTATCTTGCAGATGACACCGAAAACAACCGCGTCCTCATCTTTGAAAAACAGGACGGACAGTTTTACCTTACCCAGCTTTTCAACGAAATCGGCACTCGCCCGCATTACGTCGTCTATGATGAAACGGAAAAACGTTTTTATGTACTCAGCTCCATGACCGGACAATTGTACGTCTTTTACCGTCCCGATCCGGACAGCTCATCTGTCGCCCTCGAAAAAATACTCTCTGTGCCAGAGCTGGATCAGATTTATGTCCGCTCCTTTACAATCGACGGCAACGACCTGTATTTTGTTTCCGGCAATCAGTCGATTCTGCGCACCCGCAAAAGAGACCTGAAGATCCTGGAACGGTTCCCGGTTCCTGCCGAAATCTCCGGCATGATCCAGCTGACGCACATTCAGGACTGGTTTTATATCACCGTTTCCACCGACCTTACCGGCAATCAGGATTATGCGACGATCCTGCGCGTGCAGGATTTAAACGATCTTTCTTCCGGCAGCTGGGAGGATATTTATGACAACTTTGTCGGAGGCGGAACGCCTTATTATATCTCTTCCTTTGACGGACATTATTATCTGTCGGAGCACAGGATTCCCCGACACAGCGTCTGGCAGTTCGATGTCATCGACAACGCACTGACAGACATCCGCGCCCTGTTTTAGGACTCATCGACCGTTTCTGATCGTCTTGCGTTTCAAAAGCCCATGTCTCGTACTTTGCTTTTTAGTATGCCTGTTTCAGCTTTCCTGCACAATCCTTTTATCGCGTTCCCGCTTTGAAAAAACACAGCCGCAATAATCCTGACGATACAGGTCGTACTGGCGGCTTAACTCGATGGACCTTAAATAGCCGCCCTTTTTCTTAAAATCCGACGGCAGGCACGCCACATGATATTCCTCCGCCAGTCGGCTGCCGATTTCGTTGAGCTTCTGCGCATTTTTCAGCGGACTGATCGTCAGCGTTGTTGTAAAAAAATCATAGCCGCCCTCTGCCGCCAGCCTCGCCGCTTCCCGCAGCCGCAGCTCGTAGCAGATAAAGCAGCGCTCTCCGCCCTCCGGACAGTCCTCCAGCCCTTTCGTCGCCTCGAAAAATTTTTCCGGCTCGTAAGTGCCCTCCAAAAGTGCGATCTGGTTCAGCATTTCAGACCCTTTCGCCTCTTCATTCAGCGTGCTCACCAGACGTTTTAATTCCTCCACCCGATGCCGGTATTCCTCCAAAAAGCTGATGTTTGGATTGTAATAAAATACCGTCACATCGAAATACTGCCGCAAATATTCCAGACAGTAGCTGGAGCACGGCGCACAGCAGCTGTGCAAAAACAGCCGCCGGTGATGATCCGGAAGCTTATCGATCAGGTGTTCCAGTTCTTTTTGATAGTTAATTTTGTTCATTTCTCCTCTTATTCACATGCAAAAAAATTTTATATTTTAACCATTTTCTTCTGCATCGGGATCTTCTGATTTACTTTTTCTGCCGAACTTTTTTACATACTCCTGCGCTTCTGCCAGAGAAATGTTCAGCTTTTTCTGCAGCATTCTAACCACGAAGACCCCACAGAAGAGATTTCTCCCTTCTGTGAGGTCTTCGAAATTATTCATGACAATAGAATGCTCGCAGAGCGTGCATTCTATTGTTGCTTACAGCCTTTTACTTAAAGTATGCCACACCGGACTCGAAGATCTTCAGATCCTGTTCGCCGTAGATATTCTGTGCAACGCTTCTGTCGCGGCGCTCGGAGTGCGCCATCTTGCCCAGGATACGTCCATCCGGAGAGGTGATGCCTTCGATCGCACTGTAGGAGCCATTGATATTCCATTCTTCATCCATGGAAATCCTTCCTTCCGGATCGGAATACTGGGTTGCTACCTGTCCGTTTGCAAACAGCTTGTCAATCCACTCCTTCGGAGCTACGAAACGTCCCTCACCGTGGGATGCCGGATTGACATATACTTTTCCAAGCTCAGCGCCCTGCAGCCAGGGAGACTTGTTGGAAACCACCTTGGTGTATACCATCTTGGAAATGTGACGGTTGATCGTATTAAAGGTCAGGGTCGGAGAATCGTCCTTCTGTCCGACGATTTCGCCGTAAGGAACCAGACCGAGCTTAATTAACGCCTGGAATCCATTACAGATACCAAGGCATAAGCCATCTCTTTCCTTCAGAAGCTTCATAACCTCTTCTTTGATCTTCTCGTTCTGGAATGCAGTTGCGAAGAACTTTGCGGAGCCATCCGGCTCGTCGCCTGCGGAGAAGCCGCCGGGGAACATGATGATCTGAGCCTGGCTGATCTCTTTTGCAAACGCATCGACGGAAGAACGGATGTCCTCTGCGCTCAGGTTTCTGAATACATGGGTTACAACCTGTGCACCTGCGCGTTCAAATGCTTTTGTGCTGTCGTATTCACAGTTCGTGCCGGGGAATACCGGGATGAATACGGTAGGCTTCGCTACTTTATTCTTGCATACATAAATGTGATTCGTCTCATACAGACCGGTTTCTACTGCGTCCGTGTCCTTGACTGCCTTTGTAGGGAATACCTTTTCCAGAGGTTTCTTCCACGCATCCAGCGCCTCTTTTTCGGAAAGGGTCATGTTTCCATAGGTAAATACCGGCTCTGCCGTTACCGTGCCGAGCAGCGTATAAGCAACATCCATATCCGCCAGACGGTCTGCCGGAACTTCTGCCACCAGATCGCCAAGGCCGTTTGTAAACAGCTCCTCTGCAGAAACCGTTTCCTCAATTGCAACGCCAAGTCCGTTACCGAATGCCATGCGGGACAGAGCTGCTGCCACACCATAGCTGTCCAGTGCATATGCGGAAACGATCACGCCCTTGCCCATCAGCTCGGTAATCTTTGCATACAGTGCCATTACCTGCTCATAATCCGGCAGATCGTAAGCATCCTTCTGAATGGAGAAACGAACCAGACGGTTTCCGGCCTGTTTTAATTCCGGGCTGATAACATCTTTTTCCTTTGCAACATCCACAGCGAAAGAAACCAGGGTCGGAGGTACGTCAATATCGTTAAAGGTTCCGGACATGGAATCCTTACCGCCGATGGACGGAAGTCCGAATCCCATCTGCGCGTCATAAGCGCCCAAAAGCGCTGCAAAAGGCTGGCTCCAACGTTCGGGATCCTGGGTCATGCGGCGGAAATATTCCTGGAAGGTAAAGCGGATTCCGGAGAAATCGCCGCCTGCCGCTACGATTCTTGCCATGGATTCCACAACCGCGTAAATTGCGCCGTGGTAAGGGCTCCAGGAGGACAGATACGGATCAAAGCCGTATGCCATCATCGTTACCGTATCGGTCTTTCCTTTCAGGACCGGAAGCTTGGCAACCATCGCCTGGGTCTCGGTCAGCTGATACTTACCGCCGTAAGGCATCAGCACGCTGCCTGCGCCGATGGAGGAGTCGAACATTTCCACAAGACCCTTCTGGGAGCAGACATTTAAATCCGACAGCAGCGCTTTCCATGCCTTTTTCAGATCGCCGGCTTTTACGGCTTCCTTTACAGCAGGAACTGCATACTGCTCAAAATAGTTATCTTCTTTCGACGGAACATCTACAAAAACATCGGTTTCCTGGTGTGCTCCGTTGGTATCCAGAAATGCTCTGGACAGGTTTACAATGCTCTTGCCGCGCCAGTTTAAAACCAGACGGGGTTCTTTGGTTACAACCGCAACCGGAACTGCCTCCAGGTTCTCTTCTGCCGCATAGCCTAAGAAGGTATCAACGTCTTTCGGAGAAACAACGACTGCCATTCTCTCCTGAGATTCGGAGATTGCAAGCTCTGTGCCATCCAGACCGGCATACTTCTTGGGAACCTTATCCAGATCAACGGTCAGGCCATCTGCCAGCTCGCCGATGGCAACAGAAACGCCGCCTGCGCCGAAGTCGTTACACTTTTTAATCAGACGGGAAACTTCTTCTCTGCGGAACAGTCTCTGAATCTTTCTTTCGGTCGGGGCGTTACCCTTCTGCACCTCAGCACCGCAGGTTTCGATACTCTTTTCCGTATGCACCTTGGAGGAACCGGTTGCGCCGCCGCAGCCATCGCGTCCGGTACGTCCGCCCAGCAGGATGATGATATCGTCCGGATCGGAGTTTTCACGGATGACGTTGCGTCTCGGAGCCGCACCCATAACCGCGCCGATCTCCATACGCTTTGCAACATAATCGGGATGATAAATTTCTTTTACATAACCGGTGGCAAGGCCGATCTGGTTGCCGTAGGAAGAGTAACCGGATGCTGCGCCGCGCACCAGCTTTTTCTGGGAAAGCTTTCCCTTTAAGGTGTCCGCAACCGGAACGGTGGGATCCGCTGCACCGGTCACGCGCATTGCCTGATACACATAACCTCTGCCGGAAAGCGGGTCGCGGATTGCGCCGCCCAGACAGGTTGCCGCACCGCCGAAGGGTTCGATTTCGGTCGGGTGGTTGTGGGTTTCATTTTTGAAAAATACGAGCCATTCCTCGGTGACAGGACCATCGCCGTAGTCCATTTCAACGGGAACGATAACGGAACAGGCGTTGATTTCATCGGACTGCTCCATATCCTCCAGCTTGCCCTCTTTTTTGAGCTTACGCATCGCCATCAGTGCAAGATCCATCAGGCAGACAAACTTATCCGGACGGTCTTTAAAGATCTCCGCACGCGCATCCAGATAGCTCTGATAGGTTTTTTCCATGGGCTCCCGGTAAAAACCATCTCCGAATGCGACATTTTTCAGTTCGGTGGAAAACGTCGTATGACGGCAGTGGTCGGACCAGTAGGTATCCAGCACACGGATCTCCGTCATGGAAGGATCTCTCTTTTCCTCGCCTGCAAAATACTTCTGGATATGCTTGAAATCCTGCAGGGTCATCGCAAGACCAAGAGAATCGTACAGCTGTTTTAATCCGTCTGTATCCAGCGTAGTAAAGCCGTCTAAAATCCTGACATCTGCGGGCTCTGCAAACTCGGTTACGAGTGTCTTTGGCTTTTCCATACCGGTCTCTCTGGAATCCACCGGGTTAATGCAGTAAGCCTTGATCTTGTCAAATTCTTCGTCTGTCAGATCTCCTGTAATCAAATAAGTAACTGCGGTACGGATAATCGGCTGCTCCTCCGCTTTTAAAAACTGAACGCACTGTACGGCAGAATCTGCACGCTGGTCAAACTGTCCCGGCAGATATTCAACGCTGAATACGCGTCCGTTTGCAGGAATTTCGATCGTCTCGCGATACAGAATATCCACGGGCGGCTCGGAAAAAACAGTACGGCATGCCTGTTCAAAAACCTCATCACTGATATTTTCCACATCATAACGAATGAACATCCGGACGTCTTCGATCCCTGACATATTCAGATAACCGATCAGATCCTCCTTCAGTTCCTGTGCCTTAACCGCGTAACCGGTCTTCTTTTCCACATAGATCCGTCTTACGTTTTCCATTTGTCCTCCTTTTGCCGCACAGGCGGCATTTTACGTTTCCAGCTCAGTCTTACCAATTCTATCACAAAATTTCTTTTCATGGTAGCAAAAGTGTCGATTCTGCTCAAGTATCGTCGGCATTACTATTTTCGGACAGATTTTTTGTTTTCGTGTGTGCATCTTTTTCATGCAGCGGCCGCGGCAGATCCCAACAGTAATGTGTCGCAAGCACCCGGATCACGATCACCACCGCAGTTCCTGCTGCCAGCGCCAGATACAGATGGATATGGATCAAAAGCACACACACCAGTGCGCCCGCAAAAGCCGCCATCGCATAGATATGCTTATACAGGATAAACGGCATCGTATCCGCTAAAATATCCCGGATCAGACCGCCGCCGATCCCTGTCATCATGCCCAAAAACACTAAAAAGAAGATTCCGTGATAGCCCTCGCCGTGTGCGGTATATACGCCGAGGACTGTAAAAATCCCAAGCCCAACCGCATCACAGTAATTCATAACCTGCTCATAAATCGTCAGATAACGGCTCGTCATGATCTCCTGCTTTCCATAGACAAGTAAAAATAAAAGAGCGGAAGTTCCCAGCGCCACCAGCGCATAAACCGGATCCCGGAATGCTCCCGGCGGCGTCCGCCCCAGGATAATATCCCGGACAATGCCGCCTCCGACTGCAACACACAGTCCCAGCACCAGTACCCCGAACAGATCCAGATTTTTGCGGATACCCAGCATTGCCCCGGACGATGCAAAAGCGATCGTCCCGATGATCTCCGCCGTAAAAATAATCGGATTTTCCATGTTCTCCTGTCCCCAGTTCCTTTTTGTTAATACAATAGAATGCACGCTCTGCGAGATTCTATTGTCATGAACAATAGAATGCATGCTCTGCGAGTATTCTATTGTCATGAATTATGGCAGGCCGTATTCAGCCGAATGGGCGTATTCTGCTGCTTTATGGTATCCTGCGCCGCACTGCAGACGGAGCCACCCCATATTTTTTTTTGAACAGCTTGCTGAAATGATAGGCATCCTCATAGCCGACCTGCGCCGCGATTTCCTGAATGCTCATTTCCAGATTCTGCGTCAGCAGGTTATAGGCCTTGGTCAGACGAATATCAATCAGATAATGAATCGGTGTGTTTCCGGTTTCCGCCTTGAAAATCCTAGACACATAAAAGGTGCTCAGATACATATTGCCGGCGATCCGGTCAAGAGAGATTTTCTCTGCATAATGATCCTCAAAGTAATCCGTGATCTTCTCCACGAGATATTTCCGGTTCGCGGATTCAAAGGAACATCCACCTGCCTTCTGCGGCTTACCGGTCTCTTCTTCTTCCCGCAGCAGCAAAAGAAGCATTTGCATGGCATACGTCTTCATCATATAATAGCGCCCGATCCGGCAAAGCTCCTGCTCTGCCTCCATTGCCATACAGAGCTTGGAAAGCTTACGCTGCAGCTCTCCCTCCGTACGAAATACCGGGCAATTCCCCGGTAGTGGAAAGTGGTTGCGCCCAAGCCCCGCCAGATTTAAATCTGTCAGCCCCACGTAAAATTCCGCAACCGGCGTTTTATGCTCTCCCGCCAGGCTTTGATGATAGACTCCTTCATTGATGACCAGCAGGTCACCCTCTTTTACTTCATATATAGTATCACCGATTCTGTGCTTTCCTGTCCCGGATTGGATATAACACAGCTCCAGATGCTCATGGCAGTGATAGTTCGGCTCATCCTCCACACGTGTTCCCTTCCACATAAACAAGAAGGTCGGATTTAACTCCTCCTGAAATACCGTGTTTTCCCGTTCCATATCCACCAGCTTCCTTCCCGGATGCCTGAAATTTATCTTTTATTTTCCTGCAACATCCCACAAAAACATTTAACGTAACTGTTCAGTTTCCTCACAGTTACCATTCAACAACATTTTACATGAAACCTGCAAGATTGTACATTCCAAATAAAATATTTTGCGATACACTTTTTTTATCCATGATCTCTCAAAGCCCATGGATACTTTTTTAAGGGAGGAAAAAAGGAAATATGACACCAATGAAATGGTTCTGGGGATTTCTCAGAAAGTACCGCTTCAAGCTTCTGGGCGGCCTGATCCTGACGACTTTCATTTCCGTTCTCGCCATCGTAAACCCTTACGTTTCCGGTATGATCGTAGATGATGTCATTCAGGGCGGTCAGTATGACCTGCTTTGGAAGCTTGTTCTCATCCTGCTTTTAGTTACGCTGATCCGCGGTGCTCTGCGTTTCTTTTATCAGGTTATTTTCGAGGTATGCTCGCAGGGCGTGCTCTACGACATGCGGGACGTTGTTTACCGCCGCCTTCTGACAGAGGACTTCGCCTTTTACAGCAAGAAAAAAACAGGCGACCTGATGAGCCGCCAGACCGGCGACATGGAAGCAATCCGCCACTTTGTTGCTTACATTATCTATCAGGTTTACGAAAATATCCTGCTGTTCTGCTTTGCGCTCTTCATGATCTTTACGGTAAATGTGAAGCTGGCGCTCTGCATGCTGATCGTTCTGCCCTTTACAGCCATCACCACAGCAAAACAGTCCAAAGAGGTTCGCCCGACATTCCAGCGCATCCGCGACTGCTTTTCTTCCCTGAATGCCTTCGTTCAGGAAAATGTCAGCGGCAACCGTGTCGTAAAAGCCTTTGCCAAGGAAGACTTTGAAATTGAAAAATTTAATAAGGAAAACGATGCCTACATGGACGCACAGTTGAACTCCTCAAAGGTCTGGATGAAATACCTTCCGATCTTCGAAGTTCTGGCATATGTCTTAAACGTTGTCCTGATGCTCTACGGCGGCTGGATGGTAATTACCGGAGAAATGACAATCGGTAACCTCGTAACCGTCAACGGCTATCTGTGGATGTTAAACGCTCCGCTGCGTATGGCAGGCTGGTGGGTCAATGATACCCACCGTTTTATCACCTCCGTAGAAAAAATTTACACAACCTATGTGGAAGAGCCTCTTGTAAAAATGCCTCCTGTGCCGGTTTCCCGCAAACATATGGAAGGAAATGTTGAATTTAAAGATGTTTCCTATACGGCAGATGATGAGGATATCGTAAAGGATATCAGCTTTTCTGTGAAAAAAGGACAGACAGTCGGCATTCTCGGTTCCACCGGTGCCGGCAAATCCACCATCATGAACCTGCTGTGCCGTTTTGTCGACGCGACCTCCGGCGAGGTTCTGGTAGATGGCGTAAACGTCAAGGACTGGAACCTTTACGATCTGCGTGACAACATTGGCATGGCAATGCAGGATATCTTTCTTTTTTCCGATACAATCGAAGGAAATATTGCATACGGTCGTCCGAACTGTACGTTTGAGAAAATTCACGAAGCTGCTGTCATGGCAGATGCCAACCATTTCATCAAGGCTATGCCCGAAGGCTATGATACCATCGTTGGCGAGCGCGGTGTCGGACTCTCCGGCGGTCAGAAGCAGCGTATTTCCCTTGCACGCGCCCTGTTAAAGAAACCGTCCATCCTGATTCTGGACGATACCACTTCCGCAGTTGATATGGAAACAGAAAGCTATATCCAGCAGCAGCTCGGCAAGTTAAACGGCCAGTGCACGATCTTCGTCATCGCCTACCGTATTTCTTCCATTAAAGACGCTGATCAGATCCTGGTTATGGATAACGGCAGGATTATCGAACACGGAACGCATCAGGAGCTGCTTGCAAATGACGGCTACTATGCAAGCGCGTTCCATCATCAGTACGGTGAGCTTCCTTCCAGAGAAGAACAGGAAGAATACCGTCAGGTTACAGCCAACGAAAGGAAGTGAGAACTCATGGCACGAAATAAATATGATGTGGACGAAGTCCTGGAAGATAAATTTGACCTCAATCAGTTAAAACGTCTGCTCGCTTATCTGATTCCTTACCGGAAGCGGTTTGTCAGTGTCGGCTTCATGATGCTCTCCGCTTCCGCTTTTACCATGCTGATTCCGCAATTTTTTCAGAAGGTCATGGACGTCTGCATCCCGAACAAGGACATGAAGGGAATCGCATTTTACAGCTTTTTGACACTGCTTGCCGCATTTTACAGTGCCTTCAGCCTTCGCTACAAGATCAAATACACCAACCAGATCGGACAGCAGATCATTCACGACATGCGCTATGACATCTTTGAGCATCTGCAGGAGCTTCCGTTCTCCTACTATGATGACCGCCCCCACGGTAAAATTCAGGTGCGTGTTGTAAACTATGTCAACAGCATCAGCGACCTGCTTTCCAACGGTATCTTAAATACCATCACCGACCTGTGCAACCTGGTGTTTATCATCGTTTTCATGCTGATCTTAAATGTCCGGCTGACGCTTGTATGTCTCTGCGGTCTTCCGATCCTCGCGATCGTTATCGTTGTCATCAAGAAAAAACAGCGTACCGCATGGCAGGTTCAAAGCAATAAGCAGTCCAACTTAAACGCGTACATTGCTGAAAGCATCAACGGGATCCGTGTTACCCAATCCTTCGTCCGGGAAGACGTGAACAGCGGTATTTTCAACAACTTAAGCGGCAGCTACCGGAAATCCTGGATGCGCGCCGTTATGTTCAACTTTACGATGGGTCCCAGCATCGATATCATTTCAATAATTACAACTGCAGCGATCTATGTGCTCGGTGTCAGCTGGATGATCAACGGCGAAACCGGCATTACCGTCGGTGTGCTGGTCGCTTTTACTGCTTATATCGGACGTTTCTGGGCACCGATCAACACGCTGGCTGGCTTTTACAACTCTCTGCTGACCGCGATCTCCTATCTAGAGCGTATTTTTGAAACTATCGACGAGCCGGTTGTGGTCAAAGACCGGGAGGATGCGGTTGAAATGCCTCCGATCCACGGGGATGTTACCTTCGACCACGTTACCTTCAGCTATGAGCCTGGCGTTCCGATCCTAAAGGATGTTTCCTTCCACGCAAACCAGGGGCAGTCGTTTGCAGTGGTAGGCCCCACCGGTGCCGGCAAAACAACCCTGGTGAATCTGTTGAGCCGCTTCTATAACGTAGATTCCGGGCGGATTTTAATCGATGGCGTCGATATCGCAGGCGTTACCATCCGTTCTCTCCGCAAACAGATGGGTGTCATGATGCAGGACAGTTTCATTTTCTCCGGCACAATCATGGACAACATCCGCTACGGCAACTTCAGCGCTACAGATGAAGAGGTCATCCGGGCTGCAAAAACGGTCTGCGCCCATGACTTCATCATGGAAATGGAAAACGGTTATCAGACACAGGTAAATGAACGTGGAAGCCGTCTGTCCGCCGGACAGCGCCAGCTGATCTCCTTTGCCCGCGCACTTCTGGCTGACCCGAAGATCCTGATCCTGGATGAGGCAACCTCCAGTATCGATACCGAAACAGAGATCATCCTGCAGAAGGGCTTAAATGAACTGCTGAAGGGACGTACCTCCTTCATCATCGCACATCGTCTTTCCACAATTAAAAATTCTTCCTGCATCATGTATGTGGACAAGGGAACGATCCTGGAAAAAGGCACACATGATGAGCTGATGGCCCAAAAAGGAGAATATTACAAGCTCTATATGTCCCAGTATGCATCGCTGATGTGAGTGAAGAGTGCTGGTTGCTAAATTCGACATTGCAGGTGTCTGTGCCTGCGCAAGACGGCTAAATGCTTGAATACCTGTTATTGGAAAAATATCCCCCAGCGCGTCGCGGTTTATATGATAATCGCGGTAACGCTGGGGATGTTTTTTGGGGAAACATTATTTTTTTCTATCTATCTTTATCTTTTTCATTTGGGATAAAATTGCTGTTTTTATGCTCTCATTTAAATATACCGGGTTCAGGTTTCGTTTGAAATAAGCCAAATAAGTTCCTTTTGTTTCTTCTATCAAAAGCGCTGTAAAAAAACGCTCCCAGCTAAAATAGTTCCTGCTTTCCACATATTCAGATGGATTCTTCAAAATCTTCTCCATCGCAGCATTTTTTAATACTCCTGCTGATAAAATCAACCATTCGAAGGATTCCGGCAAGTATAATACGATATTTTTTCTGCTCTCCATCAATCGCATAACCCGATCCATTTCAGAACCAAACGCAGCACCATCTGCAATGACAAGAATCTTTTCATTCTTATGCACTTTCAAATAACGGAAAATATTGGATTTCCCATTCAGGGTTTCACACGTCAAACCGTTTTCTCTGCACACTGCGTCAAAAAACTGATATCCCAAATTACTGTCTTCTGTAACAACAGCCTCCGGCTCTATCTCACCTTTCGTTTCATCTAAGTTATATATTCTGTAAAACTCGTGATAGATCTGCTTCAGTGTTCCATATTTTCCAGAAGTCCGGATTCCATAAATTTCTTCCACACTATAGGGCAACGCCGGAAGAGACTCTCTCGACACAATAACATAATAATTATCCGTATTTTGAATGACACCTGCAAATTCTTCTGCTTTTACAAAGCTATTTCCTTCATCGATAAAAACAATACTGTCAGTGATTCCAGCCAATTGTTCTTTCCATAAAGCGCCCTCCAGCACATAACACTTTTTATCACTGATCAACTCTACCGGGCTTCCTAACGGATCATTTTCATGATCCTGTATCATCTCAATCAATGTCGTTTTCCCAGTCGCACTGTCTCCACGAAGTATCGTCAAATTACGCCGTAATTCAAATTCATATTTCTGTCGCTTCGTTGAAACGACAATCCTATGCTTTCCCTTCATACCCTAACTCTCCGTTATACAAATTCTCCTGCTATCGGTACCAGCTCTTCCATCGAATGAACGATCTGATCTGTATTTAAAATGCGAATCTTAAATGGTTTCTTTCCAAAATTCATCAAATGACGCAGATTAATCGTTCGATCCTCCTCTTTTGCTATTTCTAACAGCCACTTTGCGCAGTTGTCGCCGCAGGTAGACGCATTGAACACCTTATCTTTTTCGAATTTAACAAGAATCAAAGTCTTTACCCCACCCGATAATCCAACCGGCGGTATCTTTCCAGAAACGGGACTGTCTATTACCCCGCTGTCCATTACGGTCGATTTGTCCACATCTAGAATCATTTTCTTTACAAAAGGATCTACAATCCATTCATCTTCATAATCATATTTAAAATAACCTGCCGTATTATAAACAGCTTCTTTCATATCTCCATAAAAAATGTTCAGCATTTCTTGTCCTCTCTTTTTACCATACTAGATTTTTGATATCCCGTAGAGCCTTTGATGTAAAATTTTAAAATATTGCTTTTTATTTAAATATGATACCTCAAAATACTGGAGGATTTCAATACATCTCATGTTTCTATTAATCTCGGCAAAGAGAAAACGGAATTTCTGGCAACTGAACCATAAAGTATAATTGCCGCAATATCTCCAGAAAAAATATCCAGCGGCCCTTTGATCAAATCTTCTTTCATAAGATCACGCAACATGAACTCGCCCCTCCCGCAGCAATTTTCCCATTACTGCAGAAGGGGCGGTCTGTTCTCTTTCTTTTTATTCATGACAATAGAATGCTCGCAGAGCGTGTATTCTATTGTTTGATATACGGCATTTCCGTCATACGCAGGTTCGTGCATCCGTAGGGCTGCAGCAGCACGTCTTTCGCTTCGCTGAGCGCCTTGCGCTTAGTCGGGGAAATAGCGCAAATGCCGCCTTTTTCTTCCCACGGAACCGGAACCATCTTCGCTTTGATCCTGATGGGCGGGTTCTCAACAGAAAACGGAGTGTCTGTGACAGGCTCAAACATCACTTCAAACGCTTCGCTGTAAAAGCCATAATTCCACTCAGAATCCGGGAACATCTCATAATCGCAGTACGGGAACCTGCGCTCTACGCCGTCCCGCACATATTCGATACGGTTCACCTTTGCCTTTACCGGCAGGGAGAACAGGAGCGGTCCCCGAACCAGCACCTTTGCATCGTAAGGGCGGTCCTGTAAAATAGCTTCAAAGGTCAGCTCCACCGTAACGCATGTTACGCCGTCAACCAAAATGTTCTGCTCGAAATAAGTGCCGGGACAGGCTTCTTTTCCGTTGACTGTCGCTTTCTTTGCAAAGCCGGGAATACGGATCTGCAGACAGGTTTCGGCAGGCTTGTCCGAGCTCAGTTCAATCACTGCATTGTCACGGAACGGGTACTTAGAAACAATATGTACCTGAACAGTTCCGTTGGGTGTTTCCACCTGTGCACAGCAGGGCATAAGGCTCTGTACAACCGGACCGCGTTCATTTTTCATCACTGCGGAAATTGCAAATTTCGGCCATGCCTGATTGAAGTTTGCGGTACAGCAGCCAAAGTGAGGCTCCAGCCCGAACATGTTCGCTTCGTTATTATTGGAATTATACGGATTCTCTGCATCCGGGATTCGCGCTGCCGAAATCTGGTTTGTCATCTGAAGGTACTGATGCGCCCACATATCCGGCGTCGTCGTTGCAGGCATGGAATTGAATGCCTCTCGCTCCAGTAAATCCCCCCAGAAGGGATTTCCTCCAATGGAAAGCAGGGTTTCACAGGAATACATCATCTCCGCAACGCTGCAGCACTCGCTGCCCTGGATCGGCGCATCACCGGACAGGCACTCGTCACCGGTAAAATGTCCGGTCGCCATACTGTTGTATTTCATCACCTTTTGATACATGGAAAGAGCGAACTCATCCGGATCTTCCTCTGTCAGACAGGACATCAGTGCACGGCACTTAAATGCCATGGCGGTATTTACCACATGGTTTATCTGCGTCCAGTATTTCTTCGAAGCAGGCTTTTGAAAATCAAAATAGGTATAAAGCTTTTCGTAATCGATACCATCTGCATCCAGCAGCTCCATCAGCTGCAAAAGCCAGGGCTCCGGTCTGCGCTCATACATCCACAGTATCGGGATCAGACATTCATACCAGCGTGCTGCCGACCAGTTAAACAGCGTATTTCTTGCAATATGAGGAAGAAGCTGCTTTAACGTGCGGTATACCGCTTCCTCAATCCTTTCATCCCCACTGCAGTCCTGATACAGCACCAGAACCTTACAGATCAAAAATGCCGCCCAGAGGTCGTAGCGGTCGCGCTCTTCCGGCTCACAGGGGCAGATCCAACCGTCTTCCTTCTGGGCTGTCAGAATCGCATCGATATATCTTTTTGCACGCTTTTTCAGATCTTCATCGTCCAGCAGATATGCCAGCGGGATAAAACCGTCCAGCCAGTACGGTACGCGCTCCCAGCCTTCCCTATCTCCGCCGATCCATTTACTCTCCCGTACATCCGGCCATACCAGATCCAGATGTCCGCTCAGCCCCTCCGCCTGAATTTCCAGCTGCCGCAAAAGCCAGCCCTCCGGTTTGATCTGCTGCGCAGTAAGCGCACGATATTTTGCACCTCTCATTTTCTTTCCCTCCCTTTGTATTCTTTTCTTTTTCCTCCGTTATGCTATACTGTCAGTAGAATTCTACCCCTAACTAGCGTGCGCCGTTTTTGCATTTTTGAATTGGCAGGCTGCCTGCGCAATCTTTCGCTTCGGAGGATTTCCTTGATGAATACGGATTACATTTTTCTAAATCCTGCTCCCATGCCTTATCTGACTGACTGCGACTATAAAAAATTTGAACCGAACGAATATCACATCTCCCGGATCGTAGACTTTTTCGTTCTGATTTTTATGCTCCGGGGCAGTCTGCATTTTATCGAAGACGACGTTTCAGTCAGTGTCCAGGAAGGCGAGTGGTATATTCAACGTAAAAATCTGCTGCAGAGTGCGGATCGTCCCAGCCCCGGTGCAGAGTATTATTACTTCCATTTCAAGGCGGATTATACGCAGGATCTGCTCCATCGAATCAAGCTGCCGATCCGCGGAACCTTTTCTGCACCGCTGTTACTTCCGTCTCTGAAAAAGCTCTGCAGTCTGTTTCATCAGGCGCCGCAAAATCCGTTTGATATCCAGAGCGAATTTCTGCGCCTTTCCAACACCCTGTATGAACAGGAGAGCGCCTACACGTTCCTGACGTCCTCTGTCATGCATTTTCTGACCGAGCATGCATCGGAATCCGTCACCGCCCAGACGCTGATAGAACAGTTCCATTATTCCGCCGCCTACATCAATCGACGGCTGAAAGCGGAAATCGGCGTTACCGCCCATACCTATCTGACGATCACTCGACTGCAAAAAGCTTCCCGTCTTCTGGTGCTCACGGAGCGCCCGATCCAGGAAATTGCACAGGACTGCGGATACAGCGACCCATCCCTGTTTTACAAGGCATTTACCCAGTATAACGGTCAAAATCCGTCCCAGTATCGGAAAGAACATCGCTTCCGCAATTAAAATGCAGCTGCAGGATTTATGCTTTTATTATATAAGATTCCTCTTCATTTCCAAAGTTCAAAATCAGCCTTATACATTGCAAAATTGAAACATACACAACAATAGTGTTCCGAAAAACAAAAACAGACGGACTGCATCGCTACATTTCTATAGCTGTGCAATTCGCCTGCTTTCCATTTTGTCTATAAAAACGATACCGCTCTTTATTCGTAACTCTGTCCGCCCATTTCTGTGCCGCAGCTACTGCAGTCCGCTTACTCCTGTGCCGCTGCCGCGCTGTCCAGATCCTTCTGTGCAAGCTCCAGATCCCTGCGGATGGAGAGATGCTGAGGACAGACTTTTTCACACTTTCCGCACTTCACGCAGCATTTCGCCTTTTCTTCGTCCTTCAAATCCTTTTCCCATGCATTTTTTACATGGTCGTAGGTTCCGTAAATGTGGTATTTGTTCCACAGTGCGAAGTTCTGCGGAATGTTTACGCCAGCCGGGCACGGCATACAATACCGACAGCCGGTACAGCCATTCTGTACTCTGCTCTGCAGATCTGATACGATTTCAGAAATCATCTTTTCTTCTGCTTCATCCAACGGCTTAAAGTTCGAGAAGGTCTTCAGATTATCCTCAACCTGCTCTTCATTCGACATACCGCTCAGGATCACCTTTGCATTGGAATGGCTGCCAACCCAGCGAAATGCCCAGGATGCGATGCTGGCATCTTTATCCATCGCTTTGAACTTTGCATTGATATCATCAGAGAAGTTTGCAAGGCTGCCGCCCTTTACAGGCTCCATGATCACCAGCGGAATTCCAAGCTCTTCTGCCAAAGCGTAGCCTTTATCCCCTGCCTGTTCCTCGGTGTCCATGTAGTTATACTGAATCTGGCAGAAATCCCAGTCACGGCCGCGCAGCACTTCTTCAAATGCTTCGTAGGTATCGTGGAAGGAAAAGCCCAGATAACGGATTTTGCCCTCTGCCTTTAACTGCTCGCAGAACTCCACAATTCCGAGTTCTTTCACTTTATCCCATCTCTCTTTGCTCATTGCGTGCATCAGATAAAAATCGATATGATCTGTGCGCAGGCGCTCCAGCTGTTCTGCAAAAATGCGTTTTGCATCGTCTACACTCTCAATTGCCCAGACAGGCAGCTTTGTTGCCAGATAAAAGGAATTACGGTCATATTTCTGCAGCACTTTGCCGACAAACGGTTCACTGTCACCATTATGGTACGGATACGCGGTGTCGATGTAATTGACACCTGCTGCGATGGCACGATCCAAAAGCTTCTCTGCTCTCGGCTCATCGATTTTGCCGTCCGGTGTGGCAGGAAAACGCATACAGCCAAAGCCAAGCAGTGATGTTTCGATTCCGAGCTTTCCAAATTTTCTCTTTTCCATGTCTGTTCTCCTTTTCGCTATGAAATGATTGGACTGTCCGTATTCTTCGGCTCTGCCACATCTTTTTCCATCTTCTCCGGTTCTTTTAATTTACCGATTTCATTATGACTCTCGAAGCTCTTTTCGATCTCCTGCAGCTGGTTTGCGTAGCCTAACAGCTCTGTTGTCAGCTCCTCCTTATCCGCCCGTTCTTTTTTATAAGAAATGCGGTGTTCCATACTTGCCCAGAAATCCATCGATAATGTCCGCAGCTGTACTTCTACCGGAAAATATTCCATCCCATCCATGCAATAGACCGGAACGCCGACAATCAGATGATAGCTGCGATATCCATTTGGTTTCGGCGCTTTGATGTAGTCCTGTTCGCGGATCACGATCAGGTCAGCCTGCCGCTTTAAGCTTTTGGCAAGGTTATAAATATCGTCCACAAAGTAACAAATAATACGGACACCGGCGATATCCTGCAGATAGTCCTTAGCGTTGTCTACGGTCGGTTCTTTTCCGCGCCGGATCAACTTTTCTTCCAGACTCTTTTTCTTCTTGATCCGGTTCTGGATGTAATGAATCGGACGGCTGTCTGACTTACCGTAAAGGTTGTGGTTAAGCACATCCAGCCGGGTCAGGAGCATCTGCATCGCATCCGCATAAGGCCTCACAAAATTGTAGTATTCTTCGTCGTTCATAAAACTCCTCATTTCTGAGTGATCTGTTTTTCTGCGTTTCACAATCATCAGTATACAACAATTTTGTCAAAAAATCATGGATTTTAGAAAAGTATTTGTTAAATTTTTATAACATCAGGCGCATCTGATACCAAACGACATTTCCGTGTACCGATTTCGAAACACCCTCGTTGACAAAGCCAAAGTCCTCATAATAATGGAGCAGTTTGTCCTTACAGGTCAGGACAAGCCCTTTGCGCCCTTCTTTTTTTGCCTGCTCAATGGCACAGCGAATCAACTGACCCGCGTAGCCTTTTTTGCGGCATTCGGGAATCGTATTGACGCCAAAAATCATCTGCCACGCACCGTTTTCGTCGTGCAGCGCTGCATTTTCATACATTTCATCTGCCAGATCCGGCGTATCCGTCACCATACCGTCCACAAAGGACACCAGCTTTCCGTTTTCAAACAGCAGCCAGAAATGGTTGCCATATGCCGCGATCCGCTCTGCAAATTCTTCCTTCGAAGCCGCCTCTGCCGCCGGAAAGCATTCCGCCTCCACCGCCGCAACACAGTCCAGATCAGATGACGTCGCTGTCCTGATATTCTGATTTGTTTCCATAAAAATCTCCATTCCGCAGGCGCTTTGCGCCGAAGGAATCGCGGGGCGAACGTCCAGTTCGGCTCTGCGATCATAGCTACTTTGTGACGCCTGCGGCACAAACAATAGAATGCACGCTCTGCGAGCATTCTATTGTCATGAATAGCTGTGTGAAAAATAAGCGCCCACGGTTTCCTTACAGAATGTATTTTCTCAACGCACCGGTGAACTCTGCGATTCTCTGCTCCGCCAGTTCCTTCACCGTCACATTTTTCATGCTTTCGACATAGCCCTGCTCCTGCCGATACAGCCATCTGGCGTCCTCCGGGCGGATTAAGCCGTAGTGGTTTGCTGCAATCCAGTCCTCATAGCTGATCGGCAGCTCATAGCCGAGCTTTTCTTCCAGAAGCTTCGGAAAATCGATCTGGTCTGCGCGTTCCCGGATACCCTCCCAGAATTCCAGCACCTCTTCCACGTGCTCATGGATCTCATAGCGTCTTGCGCCACCGTCATAAATGATGCACTTTTCAAACAGCGGGCTGCACATGGACAGCGTCTCCCGGCGAAATTCCGGCGCAACGATGCCGCCCTTCCAGTAAAAGTCCACATCCGGCAGATTGATGCCGGAAACGCCTTTGTCCTGGTAGGTTGCAAAAATTCCTTCATAATATACCGTAATAAAGCCTTCAAATTCCGGCCAGAACTCGCGGATATCGCGGGTCAGGTCTTCTAAAATATCGATCCCCTTTGTACCGCCAATCGTAAAAATGATGATGTTGCGCAGCTTTGCGCCGTGCTCGCGGTAAAAATCTGTCACATAGCGCAGGCAGTGGATCAGCGTCTCGCCGCTTGCGATGATATCACCGATCATCAGCGTGCTGTCCGGCACCATCGTCAGCTTGCTGTATTTGATTTCCAATCCGGCGATTTCTTCGTTTTCAAACACGCGCTCACTGGATAAAAAGCTGATGTCATGCACACGGATATGCTCCCGGTAGCAGCTTTCTTCCAACGGATAGTTCAACGCACCCCTAAGGATGGAGAGGATATTTGCCGTCGTCACTTTTTTCTGCTCCTTCAGATAATACAGCATCTGGGAGGTAGAAGAAATCAGGCAGTTATATACCTCATAGCCTACGATTTCCGGCGTGTTGAGCAGCTTTCTCGTCTCCGCCTCCGAAATAATATAGTATTCATTCAAAAAATCAGCTCCGGTCAGCCGATAACAGGCTACGCCCTGTTCATTAAATTCCGGTGCAATTTTTACATCTTTCCAGTTATTCATCGGTTCTTCCTCTTCTACATGTATTTGAAACAGTCACGGACATTTCTTTCTTTGAATATATTAACGGGATTCCCATATACCGTCAAGGCAATTGGACGGATTCCTTTGAAAAACGACAACACAAAACGGCAGCCAGGATAGGAGGGCTGCCGTTTTGTGTTTATATGAGGGGGGAGATAGTGAGTCATTCATCTATCCGTAAAATAGAATACCGAATAAATGTGTCCTCGTTATGTCCAGTTCCTAAAAATGTCCTAAAATTTATAAAGGAAAAATAAAATCCGGATGATGAAATTCTTAAGGTTGCAAAAAAACTAAATTTCAACCATTTCCCGAATCGTTCCATCCAATTCTTTCCAGACCGCCTGATTTATTTCCAGAATCATATATCCGCGCCAGCTGTCCTGCTTTGGCAACGACACCGATCCCGGATTCATGCAGCGAATCCCGTTTTTTACCTCATTCATCGGCACATGCGTGTGCCCTTGCAAAAACAGATCGCCCTCCCGAAGCGGCGGCAGCTGCTCTGCCGACGTCAGATGACCATGTGTGGCGTACACCAGTTTCGTTCCAAGGTCGAGCATACAGTAATCCGCCAGAATCGGGAATTCCAACACCATCTGGTCCACTTCCGCATCGCAGTTTCCGCGGACGCACAAAATGTTCTTCTTTTTCGCATTGAGCATGGTGATCACCACCTTCGGGGCATATTCCTCCGGCAGATCGTTGCGCGGACCATGATACAAAAGATCTCCCAGCAAAAGCAGCCGATCCGCCTCTTCCCGTTCATATGCGTCAAGCAGCTCCCTGCAATACTTTGCAGAGCCGTGTATATCTGATGCAACCATCCATTTCATCTTTCAGATTCCTCATTTCGTAAAAATTCAAATGCGAGCCGCGCTCAGCCCTCGAACAGCCCGGTCGTATCCAGACTGATATCGCAGGTTTTTTCCACGCCGGCTTTCCAGAAATAACGCTCTTCCAACGGAATCCAGATCCGTTCAAACATTTCCTCCCGCTCTTCTCCGTTTCTTTTCCGAATCCGTTCCAGCTGTTCCTGTCGGTCAACCGTCAGAAAAATGCGCAGGTCATAGCTTCTGCGCAGTCTCGGATGACAGGCATAGGAACCCTCGATGATCGTCACTTTTTTCGGAGAAACTATTACCTCGGGCAAAAAACAGACCGCGTGCGCATCATAGGGCCGATAGGAAAACGCCTCTCCTGTGAGCAGTGGCTGCAGTACCTCTGTTTCAAACCGCTCATAGTCCACATTTCCACCAGGCTCCCGCATGCGCTTGGTCGTGCGCTGATGGGGCTGAAGATAAAAATCATCCATGTGGATCACGTTGCAGTCCAGCTGCTTTTGCAGATCTTTTGCCAGTGTGCTTTTTCCGGAAGCACAGCGTCCGTCGATCGCCACCAGCAGCGGCTTTTCCTGCCTCACCTGCTGCCGCAGTTTTTCTTCCAGCAGCGCCATTACCGTCGTTACAGGGGTAGTTGTTCTGGTTTCCATAGGTTTCCTCATTTCCGGGTCGTCGTTGAAATCACGTTTCCGGGTCATCGTTGAAATCACAATTGAAATTACGTTTCCCTTTTGATTGTATCACAAACAGAATCTCTCACGCAATCTGAATCGCGATCTTCATCACGCCGTACCTGCTGCAATCGTGATCCCACCGGTCTTTATTATGCAAAGAATTGAAACCCGAGGACCGCGATCCCCAAAACGACTAAAATCACACCGGTCGCACGGTTTAAGGTCTTCGGCGTTGCCTTGTTGGCAAAAACAGCCGCAATCCGCGCCCACAGCAGCGTAAATACCATACACAGGATCAGCACCATCCAGTCAGGCGTACCGCCGATGGCGAAATGCGAAACCGATCCGGTAAATGCCGTAAACGCCATGATAAACACGCTCGTTCCGACTGCAGTTTTTAATTCATAACCCAGCACAGAGGTCAGAATCAACAGCATCATCATGCCGCCGCCAGCGCCGACAAAGCCGCAGATAAAGCCGATCAGCAGCCCGCAGACGATCGACTGTACCGCACGTTTTTTCGCAGAAACGCCCTGCATTGCCTCCTTGGTTGTCATAACCGGGCGTACAATGAATTTAATTCCGAGCAAAAGCGTCATAAACACAGAAAAGCTGCCCATCGTCCGGGAAGGAACCAGACTGGAAACATAGCTGCCAACCACGGTAAATGTCAGCACGCTTACCATCATAATCAGTCCGTTTCGGATATCCAGATTTTTATTTTTTCCATAGGTATAAGCGGAAACCGCACTCGCAAGCACGTCCGACGCCAGCGCGATGCCGACCGCCATATACGGATCCATCCCAAGAAACGTAATCAGAACCGGGCTGATGACCGTCGCTGCGCTCATCCCCGCAAAGCCGGTACCAAGCCCTGCGCCCATTCCCGCAAAAAATGTAACCAATATTGTGATCAGTAACTGCATCTTATCTTTCGTCTCCTTTTATAATCTGATCCAGATTTTTTTCCATCTGTGAAAAATATATCGCCAGCTTTTTCTGGTCTTCGTCACTCAAGCCCGTCATCAGCCGCTCTGCAAACTCCTGCTGCAGCTCTCTGCCCCGTTGCTGAACCGGCAGCGCCTTTTGCGTACAGATCAGTTCCGTTTTGCGGCGGTCCTTTTCCACCGCCTGCCGCTCAATATAGCCGTCCTGCACCAGCTTTTCCACATTTACCGAAACCAGGTTCGCCTTGATGTTGCGGATTTCCACAATATCGCGTGCCGTTTTATACTCCGGGTTGTTGTACAAAAACATCAGGATATCAAAGGCGGTCTGCGGCAGCTTCATTTCCTGGCACAGCGGTCTGCATACCGCCGTATAGGCAAGGGCCATTTTTCTGGCAAACTCGATTTTCAGATTCATCCGTCGACTCTCCTTCCTTAATTATTTCATTTTTGAACTATTCATTTTTGAAGTAATTATACTTCTTTTTCCAGAAGCGTCAAGGGGGTTTTGGAAGAAAGGCGGAAAAAAGAACTGCCGGAAATCGTTTTCCGGCAGTTCCCGTTTTTCTTATGAAGTTTTCACCTGAAGTCTTTGCAAAGACCGGGCAGCGCTTATCCAGTCCTCACACTACCCTGAAATCCGCCCTCAGCGGCAGATCCCCGGCATTCGCCCCGGCGAGCACTGTGAAGTCGCCCGGTTCCACCACCCAGTGATAGGAAGCGTCCAACAGGCGCAGCTCATCAAATCCGAGCGTAAAGTGCAGCGTCTTTGTCTCTCCTGCTTCCAGCTCCACGCGCTGAAATCCTTTCAGTTCCATAATCGGGCGCACCACGGATGTATAATGGTCATCGACATAAATCTGTGCCACCGTTGCTCCGGCACGGCTGCCTGTGTTCGTTATGTCTAACAGTACCTCCAGAGATTCGTCCCCATGGATTTCGGAAGCGGACAGCCTCAGATTCTCAAAGGAAAATGTCGTGTAGGACAGCCCATATCCGAAGGGATACAGCGGGTTCCAGTCCATCTCAACGTATTTTCGCCCGCCTGCAGGTTTACGGGAATAGTGGCACGGGATCTGGCCTGCACTGCGCGGATAGCTCATTGTCAGATGTCCGGATGGATTCACATCCCCGAACAGAACCTGTGCCGTTGCCAGTCCACCCTTTTCCCCGTTAAAGCCTGCCTGTAGAATCGCAGGGATATGCTCCTGCTCCCAGGTACAGGAAACCGGACGTCCCGTATTCATGACCAGCACCACCGGGGTACCCGTTTCATACACTGCTTTCAGAAAATCCAGCTGCTTTCCGGGCAGGTTAAGCGTCGTCCGGTCAAAATTTTCTCCTGAGGTTTCTGTCGAATCCCCAAGTGCCACGATCGCCAGATCGCTTTCTTTTGCCAACCGGATCGCGCGGTCGATGGTTTCTTCTCCGTGGTCGTAGCCTAAAATCACCCGCACGCCTCTCGCATCATTTCTAAATTCCACACGCACATCATATTTTCTGCCGCTCTCAAAGAAAAACGGAACCATCTGGCTTGCTTCCTTATCTTCTCCCCAGCCATCAATAACAAGTTCTCCGTCAATATACAGCCGCATACTGTCCGGACTGGATAACCCGATCCTTCCTTCAAAGCTCTTCGGGCTGCACATCGTTGCCGTCCAGCGGACGCAGAACTGTCTGGAATCTACTTTATCATCCGGAGCATGGTAGATCCAGTTGAAGTTGATCTGCGGATCGAGTCTCGTCAGAACCGGTTTTCCCGAAAAATCTGCACCGTTAAAATACTCCGCTGTAAAACCGTAATCGATCTCCGTGATACCCACCGCCGGACGCGGCTTTGCATTGAACCACCATCGCTCCAACGGCTTGATCTCTGCACCCAGAATATTGCAGCCCTTGTCGTAGACAATTTCCGGATGTGAGGCATTGGCAGCTGTCTCTACATTCTCCGCCGGAACGCCCAGCACCTCCCGGATCCCCTCCAGCAGTGTTACTGCATGGTAATCCGGCTCCATACAATAATCGCCCATAACCGGAAGATTTGCGTTGGGTCCAAGCACCGCTATTTTCCGGATGCTCCTGGACAGCGGCAGCATATTATTTTCATTTTTTAACAGGACAACGGTTTTCTGTGCGATTTCCAATGCCTTGTCCTGATGCTCCTTGCAGTGTACCACCTTAGATTCCAGCGTCTCATCCACATAAGGATTTTCAAACAGTCCGAGCATGTCCTTCACACGCAGCACCCGGGCAGTCGAGGTATCCAGATCCTCCATCGTAATGCTGCCGTCTGCAAGCATTTCTTTCATCAGTCTCCGATATTCTTCGTGAGAATAATCCGCAAACTGCACGTCAACGCCAGCCTTGACCGCCTTTTGCAGTGCCTCCTTCGGCGTTGCTGCACTGTGATGCGCCGTATGCTGCATGATGATCGCCGTCATATCAGAGCGTACAAAGCCTGGCATTTTATAGGTTCCCCGCAGCACGTCTGTCAGAATTTCATGATCCGATACAACCGGAAAACCATCGATCGAATTGTACGAGCACATCGTATCCGTTGCACCCGCCTTTACAAATGCTTCCTCAAAGACCGGCATGCAATAGGAAAATACATCATGCCGTCCCATTGTAGTCGGTGCACAGTTTAATCCGCCGATCGGATTTCCGTAGCCGGTATAATGCTTCAGTTCTGACGCTACTGTATGGTCGGTTGCAAGATCCTCTCCCTGCAATCCCCGCACAACCGCGGCACCAAGCTTAGAGGAAAGATAGGTATCTTCTCCGTAGGTTTCCTCCGTCCGCCCCCACCTTGGGTCGCGGGCAAGATCCAGCACCGGAGCCAGAACCTCATGTATATTTTTCGCGCGGGTCTCTGCCGCAACCATCCGTCCCATATCCTCACACAGTGCCGGTTCAAATGCACCGGCAAGAGTCAGCTGCTGTGGAAAGATCGTTGCGTCACGGCGATGCAGCCCGTGCAGGGCCTCCTCATGGAACAAAAACGGAATTCCCAGACGTGTTTGTTCTTTTGCATATTTCTGCAGTGCATTATAAACTCTTGCATCTGCCCGCCGTTTTTCCAGTTTTTCCAGGCATTCCCTGCGCATCGGTTCTTCGATTTTTTCCCACTCGATCCCCATAATATTCGGATCCAGCTCATCCAGCTTTTCTTCCACTGTCATCTCTGACAATAGCTCTTTGATATGTCTCTCTATCGCTTCTTTGCTTTTCATTTGCACCTTCCTCCAGACTGCAGTCCGCTATACAACAAAAAGAGCCTTTGAAGGCGTTCTTATCCCAAGAACATTTTCAAAGGCCTTTTGTTCATGACAATAGAATGCTCGCAGAGCGTGCATTCTATTGTTTGTGCTTAAATCATCATATTTCTGAAATACCGGATTGTATAATCAACGCCTCTGTCGGAAAGCTCACCATGCCAGTATGCAGATTCCGGCTCGATGCTCAGGCCGCCGTCATACCCCAAGCCGTACAGAATACCCATAAAGGAGGTCCAATCGGTCTGATCCATGCCTGCGGGCGGGTTGTCATATACCTTGCCTTCGATTTTTACAGCGCCCTTTAAGTGCACATGTATAAATCTCTTGCCCCAGTCTCTTGTCTCCTGCAGATAATCGCCGCCTGCATTGATGCAGTGGGAGGTATCATATTTGATATACAGGTCTTTTAAATAACCATGAATGATCTTATATGCTTCCGCATTGCACACAAAGTTATTCCAGCGGCAGTTGTAGGTTGCAATTTTTATATTCTTTTCTTTGCCGTATGCGATGAGCTTTTCAAAATATGCAATGGCAAAGGAGCAGTTTTCATAATAAGAAAGGCTGTCTACATAGTTGCAGCCGGTGATATAAATACCAGTGCCAAGCTCTGCTGCCGCATCGATCAGGCTGTATTCTATTGCAAGCTCTTCCTCACGGATGCCGTTTTCATCGATTCTGGCACTTCCCCAACGTCCGATGGCCGCTACCGGAAGATCGTACTTTTGGCTATATTCCTTTGTCTGCTCCAATGCATCCAAAAATTCCTTCACTCTGTCATTAACATCCAGTTCTACGAAGGACAGTCCTTTTGCTTTTACCCGCTGAAAATCCTCTTCATGGATCCAGCTAATCATCCCCAATGTCATATCCAGTTCTCCTTTTTATTCAGGAATCCACCAGTCAGACCTTCTAATGCAGCCTGGTAATTCCTTTTCCCCAAAAATCCTGCCCGACCGTCTTGCAACCGGGCAGGATCTACATTTTTATTCATGACAATAGAATGCTCGCAGAGCGTGCATTCTATTGTTTACTTCTAGAATCAGTCAAAGTAAATGGTCTTGCCAGTCTTTGCAGATTCATAAATTGCTTCCAGCAGCTGTGTAACAACCAGAGCCTGCTCCGGTTCTACAGTCAGAGGAGTGCCCTTGGTTACTGCATTGTAGAAAACTTCTGCTTCGATATCTGCGGGTTTTTCTTCTGTGCCATCGTAGAAAGCAACACCGCCTGCACCTAAGTCGGGTTTTTCTACACACTGACGTCCGTGATGTACGCGGTTGATGCGAAGACCATCCTTCATATCAGCGCCTGCTTTGGTACCGCACAGGCTGGTCTTTGCTTCATCTACATCCAGGGAATTTAATGCCCAGGAAGCTTCCAGAACGATGGTCGCGCCATTCTTCATCTTGATGAAGCCGAATGCAGAATCTTCTACAGTGAACTTCTCAGGATCCCAGTCTCCCCAAGCATTGCCGGTCTGAGTCTGGTCTGCCAGCTTACGGTAGGTAGAACCGGTTACGCTTGCGGGCTCGTAGTTGTTCATCATCCACAGTGTCAGGTCAAGTGCATGAGTACCGATATCGATCAGGGGACCGCCGCCCTGCTTTTCTTCATCAATAAATACGCCCCAGGTCGGAACGGCTCTTCTGCGAATCGCATGAGCCTTTGCATAGTAAATCTCACCCAGCTCGTCTGCTTCGCAGGCACTCTTTAAATACTGGGAGTCTGCACGATAACGGTTCTGGTAGCCGATGGTCAGGATCTTACCTGTCTCTTTTGCGGTTTTTACCATTTCCTTTGCCTCTGCGTAGGTCTTTGCCATAGGCTTTTCACACATAACGTGCTTGCCGGCTTTCATTGCTGCAATGCTGACCGGTGCATGTGCGTTATTGGGAGTCAGAACGTAGACAACGTCCACATCCTCTTTCACCAGCTCTGTATAATCGGTATAAACTCTTGCGTCGGGTGTGCCGTATTCTTCTTTTGCTTTCTCCGCCCGCTCTTTGATCAGGTCACAAAATGCAACCAGCTCGATCTTTCCGTTTTTCTTGATTGCGGGAAAATGCTTTCCGTTTGCAATTCCGCCGCAGCCTACTACGCCTGCTTTAATAATTTTTGTCATGTCAGACTCCTTTCCAAGTTCTTTTAAATAATTAAGGCTTTTTTTCATATCTCCCATGGGTGTCCCGTAGGGATGATCATCCTGTTCAATAACCAGCCACTGTGCACCGCACTCTTTTGCGGTCTTTACCAGAGTCGGAAAATCCTGTTCTCCTTCGCCCAGTGCCAGAAGATCTACGCCATCTGCTTTACGCCGAAAATCCTTTACATGTACCAGCGGGCAGCGTCCGCTGTATTTTTTCAACCATTCGCTGGGATCCGGTCCGCCAACCTTAATCCAGCAGGTGTCCGGCTCTGCACCCAGCACATCCGCAGGAACCTCTGCATACAGCTGATCCAGCGCATAGGTACCGTCCGGTGTCTTTGCAAATTCAAAATCGTGATTGTGATACAGAAGCGTCATGCCGTGTTTTTTACAGCCCTCTGAAATCACCGGGATTTCCTTTATTGTTTCCTCATATAAAGCTGCTCCAAATCTACGGTCTTCCCCCAGCCAGGGAATTACGATATAGCGGCAGCCGATGGTTTCATAGTCCTGCAGAGTCTTTTCCAAATCTCCAGCCAGCTCGTCATAGGAAACATGTGCACTGATCGCAGTCAGTCCTGCCGCTTTTATGCTGTCACGGATCTCTTCCGCACTTTTTCCATATAATCCTGCCAGTTCTACACCGTCGTAGCCCATCTCACCCAGCTTTTTCATTGTGCCGGCAAAATCACGCTCCGCCTCTTCCCTTACCGAATAAACCTGTACTGCAATCGGTAATGTTTTGCTCATGGATCCCTCTCCTTCTATCTATGCAGTCGGAATGCCCATTTTGCAGGCACTCCGACTGTTCCCCTGTTTTCAGGCTTCGAATTTGATAACCTGTTTCTTTTCTGCAGATTCGAAAATTGCTTCCATCAGGCGCATAACCCTTGCAACCTCATCCAGCTTGATCCTGCTCTCTGCTTTTCCTTCGATCACTGCCATTACATTGCGGTAGAAATCGCGGATGTCACTATCTGCCCAGGGCAGATCCTCTGTGCGGATGGTATCCTCTCTTCTCGGAGCCATGGTCTTTGTCAGGCCTGCTGCCGTGATGACCGGAACAACATCACCTTCATTGATGCCGGTTGCACATACCATCTTGCCATCTCTGCCGAAATCCTGGATGACAGCCGTTCCGTCAGCGCCTAATACATACCAGCGAGGCAGGGATACAAAGTTGCTCGTGCCAACCTCAACCAGCACATGCACTCCGTTTTCAAACCCGAGGTCTGCAGAAAAGCCGTCGTCAACCAGCTGGTTGGTTACGTTGGTCAGAGTTGCATAAACAGTGTTTAACTTCACGCCGGGATATAATAACAGCGCCTGATCCAGAAGATGTACGCCCCAGTCAAGCACCATGCCGCCGCCATGCTCTTTTTCCTGTCTCCAGTCACCGGGGATACCTCTGGAGCCGTGTACTCTGGATTCAATTCTGAAAATCTCGCCCAGCTTGCCTTCTGCCATGATATTCTTTACCGTCAGGAAATCTTCATCCCAACGACGATTCTGATGTACGGTAAAGAATTTGCCGGTCTTTTCCGCAGCCGCGCGCATTTCTGCAAGATCCGCAGAGCAAAGAGTTACAGGCTTCTCGGAAACGGCGTTCTTGCCAGCTTCCATGGCACGAATGACAACACCTTTATGAACATCATTCGGAGTTGCTACCAGTACGATATCAACAGTCGGATCTGCCATCAGATCTTCTTCGCTTTTATATACATGGATGCCCTTGCCTTCTGCATAGGTTCTGCGTTCTTCCTTAATATCCCAGATACCTGCAACTTCCAGGTCGTCAATTCTCTGAATCAAATCATAATGCCAGCCTGCCATTCCGCCAAAGCCGACCATCGCAAGTCTGTGTTTCATGTCTTTTCCTCTTTTCTGTTCTGTCGCAGCAGGACGCTTCTGCGTCCCTGCCTATATGCCGAGTTGCAAAAGCAACTCGGTAAAACCATCCGGAACTGTTTTCGCAAACACGCCGGGTTACGCAGTAACTCACTGGAACTTCCGACGTAAGTTCCATGTTATGCCCAATACATATTTCCTCTGTCCTCAAAGATCAGGGAATTCTTCAGGCATCCGATTGCCTTTAACAGTCCTTCCTTACCAGACATCAGGCTGTCTTCATGCTCGATGCTGATTGCATAGTCATAACCTGCAAGACGAAGTTCGGAAGCGATCGCTTTCCAGTAATCTTCGCCATGACCGTAACCAACAGAGCGGAAGATCCAGGAACGGGTCAGTTCTTCGCTGTAATGCTGAGTATCCAGTACGCCGTTTACTGCAGTGTTGATTGCATCCACTTTGGTGTCTTTTGCATGGAAATGGAAAATCGCATTTGCCTTGCCAAGCTCTCTGATTACTGCGATCAAATCCATTCCCTGCCAGATCAGGTGGCTGGGATCCAGGTTCGCGCCGATTTCCGGACCAACTGCCTCACGCAGCTTTAACAGGCTTCTTGTATTGTATACGCAGAAGCCGGGATGCAGCTCCAGTGCGATTTTATGTACGTTATGCGCTTTTGCAAAAGCAACCTTTTCTTTCCAGTAAGGAATCAGAACATCGTTCCACTGATATTCCAGAATCTCGGAAAAATCATCCGGCCAAGGACAGGTAACCCAGTTGGGTGTCTTGTCCTCCGGAGATCCGCCAGGGCAACCGGAAAACGTATTTACAACCGGAACACCAAGCTTTTCTGCCAACAGGATCGCATTGGTCAGATCCTCATCGAATTTCTTTGCAATCGCTTTATCAGGATGTACTGCATTCCCGTGTGCACTCAGTGCGCTGATCTCCAAGCCATATTTGTGAATTGTGTCTAAAAACTCTTTCTGCTTATTTTCATCCGCCAGAAGCTCTGCCGCGTTGCAGTGCGCCGTTCCAGGGAAGCCGCCGCAACCGATCTCCACCATCTGTACGCCCTGTTCAGACAAAAATTTACATGCCGCATCCAGGGACATATCGCCCAAGGCAACCGTCAATACTCCTAATTTCATGTGCATTTTCCTCCTTTAGCATTGATCAGATTCGTCATTTTGTATTCATTTCCAACAATCACTGTTTTTATTTTGTTTCTATGCTACACATTTTAATGAATAAAACGAAAGAAAGATAGACCTCCTTTGCTACTCTCTCATACGATTCTGCTATTTCTTCTTTTCTTTTTCCGATTTTACATCCACTGGATCTTCTTTTTTTATGGATCCGATTTCGAAGGTTTTGATTCCTTCACTTCTACCCGGACGCTTTGCACTCTTGCCCTCGGATTCCCGCACCGCTTCCATCGGTGTACATTGATAATACCGCCGGAACAATCTTCCGAAATGATTGTAATCCGAAAATCCGACCGCATCCGCAACCTCTGCCGCAGAATAATTTCCGCTTTTTAACAGATGCATGGCTTTCTTTAGACGCACCTCATTCATATACTGCAGCGGCGCCATCCCCATACTCTCCCGAAACAGATGGTTAAACCTGTCTTCGCTGACATGGATCAGTTCAGCCAGCTGTGCATTTGATATGCTGTCCGTATAATTTTCCTCAATATAATGGACGACCGTGTTCAGGCGCTCCAGATTTTTCCGACGTTTTAAGCTCTCTTTATCCGTCAGCATCTGTTCTGCATAGCGGCGCACCAGATAAGCGATCAGCTGCAGCAATGCTCCCTTACAGGCAAGCTTCCAGCCAAGGCTTCTTTCATTCTGTTCCTGATAGATCAGGCTCATGAGCTCCTGTATCTTTGTATCTGCACAGATCATTGGCTGAAACAAAATATTTTTTTCCGCTACCTGCGCAGACAGCTCGTCCAGCTCAAAAATAACAACCAGCACCTCTACCGGGGTTCCGTTGCAAAAACCGGCATGCAGGACATTGCTGTTAATGACAGCAAGATCGCCTTGTCGAAAGGTATACCTGGTCTGATTGAGCAAAATATCTGTCTCCCCATGTACAACGTAATGCAGCTCAATGTGCTCATGCCAGTGTGTGTGGAAATACTGGCATTTGTCCTGAATCCGGTTCATAAATACTTCGATTGGAAACTCTTTATCGCTGATAATTTTCTGTTCATAAAACTGTAGCTGCTGCGATGACATTGAAATTCTCCTTTTTGTACTTTCTCCCACTCTGTACTCATGCTACAATATATCGATGATACTGATATCCGTCGGTCAAACTACACACTCGTTTAAAAATCTTTACAGAAATGGAGAACCTATGAATCCACTTTGTAACCCCTCTGGCAAAACAGCTTGCCAACCGCTCCTGATCGGCTCCCATGTGGGCATGAGCGGAACATCTATGATGGACGGTTCCGTCCAGGAAGCGCTTTCCTACGGAGCCAATACCTTTATGCTTTATACCGGCGCGCCGCAGAACACCCGACGTAAACCGGTGGATGAGCTCTGCATCCCACAGGCACAGGAACGGATGCGCCAGAACAATATTACCCGCTTCGTCGTCCACGCCCCTTATATCATCAATCTCGCCAATACCGTAAAACCGGAGGTCTTTTCCCTCGCGGTTGATTTTCTCGCAAAGGAAATCGAGCGGACAGAAGCGATGGGCAGCGACGTGCTCATCCTGCATCCCGGTTCCCACGTCGGCGCTGGAACGGACGCTGGAATCCATCAGATCATCGAAGGCTTAAACGAAGTGCTTTCCCAGCCTTCTCCGGTCCGCATCGCACTGGAAACAATGGCAGGCAAAGGCTCCGAAATCGGCAAACGCTTTGAAGAACTGGCTGCAATCTATGACGGTGTCCGTTTTCCTGACCGGCTGCGCGTCTGCTTCGACACCTGTCACGTCCACGACGCTGGATATGATCTCGCAGCAAATCCCGATCTCGTCCTGGATGCGTTTGACAAAACCCTCGGCAAGGATCAGATCGCAGTTTTCCATATCAACGACAGCAAGAACGAAAAGGGAGCCGCCAAAGACCGACATGCCAATCTCGGTGTCGGTCAGATCGGGTTTGCACCGCTGTACCATATCGTCCATCATCCTGATTTTTTGACTATCCCCAAAATCCTCGAAACACCCTGGTATCCTGACCCGCAGAATCCAAAAAAGCTGCTGCCGCCCTACCGCCGGGAAATCGCGTGGCTGCGCGCCGGACGGATAGACGCATAGTCCTATAACCAGTCGTTCCAGAACTTCTCCACCCGGCTGCCGATGCTCTCTCCCCGGACGACCTCAAACTGCTCCCACTCCCGTGGAAACAGCCTGCGGTAGCCCGGCGTCAGGAACCGGTCATCCAAAAGCGCCACGATTCCGACGTCGTCCGCTGTCCGGATAACCCTGCCTGCCGCCTGAAGCACTTTGTTCATGCCAGGGTACCGGTAGGCATAGTCAAAACCATTCTCTCCGTTTTCTTCAAAATATCCCCGGATAATCTCCCGTTCCGTGCAGACCTGCGGCAGTCCGGTTCCTACAATCAGTGCGCCGATCAGGCTGTCCTCCTTTAAATCGATCCCCTCGGAAAAAATCCCGCCCAGCACACAGAAGCCAACCAGACTGCTTTCTTCCTCCACTTCGATTTCCATATGGATAATACCAGACAGGTTCATTCCGGGGTTTCCCTCAAAGCGCTGCAAAAACGCCTCCCGCTCTGCCTCATCCATATGCTCGGTCTGTACCAGACACTCTGCACTATCTTTTACCGCATAGCACCTCAGATAACGCTCATACACCTGCTGTAAAAAGACGTGTGATGGGAAAAAAACCATATAATTTCCATGCCGTTGCGACACGGTTTGATGAATGTAATTCGCGATTTTATCGTATTCCCGGTCGGAACGCCTCGCATAACGGCTGGTCACATCCTCCGCCAGAAACAGCCCCTTTTTCTCCGGCGAAAAAACGGACTTCGCGTAGACCTCATAATCCTCTGCCTCTCCGCCCAGAAGCTTTTTATAATACTGGATCGGAAGCAGAGTCGCAGAAAACAACACACTGCTGACGGAACGCTGCAGACACTCCTTGAGGTTCGTCGACGGGTCAACATTGAACAGTCGCAACAAAAAGCGTCCATCTTCATCCAGCTTTGTATACACAACATATTTCTGATCCAGCAGCTCATAAATCTGCAGGAAATGACTGATTTCAAAATAGAAGTCCAGGATCTCCCGCCGAACCGGGCTGTCATCGTGATTTTCGAGATAGTCTTCCATACAGGGCGACAACCGCAAAAGTGCCTGTACGAACGCATCTATCTCCTCCACGATACACCAATCCCCGCATTCGCGTTTCAGGAAAAGCAGCTCACGATTGCACTTATCCAAAAGCTTCTCCATGCGAGGAGAAAATGCCTTCACAGTCTTTTTCAAGGTCAAGAAATCTTCTTTATATAACTGAGCGCTGTACATTTCCCGACCACGCTCCAAAAGATTATGCGCCTCATCAATCAGAAACAGATACTGCTCTCTGCCTGCACCTTCTCCGAAAAAGCGCCGCAGATAGACATGCGGATCAAAGACATAATTGTAATCGCACAAAATGCCATCGGAAAACAGGCTCATATCCAGCCCCAGCTCAAAGGGGCAGACCTTATATTTCTGAGCACATGCCTCGATTTCTTCCCGGCTGTAATGCTCCTTTGTCGTCATCAATTCAAAAATCGCATCGTTGATCCTGTCAAAATGTCCCTTTGCATAAGGACAGGAATCCGGATTGCATTCCGATTCTTCCATAAAGCAGATTTTATCCCGTGCCGTCAGCACCACCGTCTTAAAATGTAATCCGCGCTCCCGCAAAAGGTCGAACGTACGATCCGCGACTGTCCGGGCAATCGTCTTCGCTGTCAAATAAAAAATCCGATCCGCCTTTCCTTCCCCGACTGCCTTGACTGCCGGAAACACCGTCGAAATCGTCTTACCCGCCCCGGTCGGTGCTTCGATAAACAGTTTTCTGCTGTGGCAGATCGTATGATAAACATGCGTGACCAGCTCTTTTTGTCCCTCCCGGTACGGGAACGGAAAAGACAGGCTGTGAATGGAATCCTGACGAAGTTTCTTCCAGGCAATGTCTGCATCTGACCACTTCCGATATTCCTGCAGCAAACTGTCAAACCATTCTTCCAGGTCTGACATCTCATACACAAACTTGAAATAGCGGATTTCTTCTGTCTCTATGTTGCAGTAGGTCATACTGACCTCCATCCGCTCTTTTCCATGCTCCTGCCCATACATCCAGGCATAGCATTTTGCCTGGGCCAAATGCACCGGATTCGGCTCCTTCATCCGGGACAAATCCCGATACGTCCCCTTGATCTCGTCAACTGCAACGGGATCGGAATCGATAATCCCATCTGCCCTGCCCTCTACGACAAGATCATATTCCCCGCAGTCTCTGCGATAACGCAGCATAACCTCTGCATGGTAACTGGAACCCATCTTTTTCTGGATCATGCGGTGAATTCGGCTTCCCTCCGCCATAGCGTCGTCCGGGGCAGATTTTTTGCGATTGTCAATATCCCCTGTGCGAAGCAAAAACTCCACCAGTCCTCTTACTGAAACCTTGATCTCCACGACACTGTATCCTCCACATGCTTTTGCCTTATTTTTTCTGAAATTCCGTCATGTGCATCCGATACTTTAACGGCACCAGCTGTTGCTGCAGGGGTTGATTTTGCCGCTCAAGGATTGAAAGAGACCGACAAAAGCTCTGAAACAGCACTTCGATCTCCTGTTCGTTCTCATCCTTCTGCCCTCCGGCCTGCTGCAGTGTATCCAACTCCTGCTTTGAAAGCTTTGTCAAAAACCACGTTTTTCCAGCCGGATGGATTCCTGCTGCTGCCCTGCGTTCATCCAGAATCACAAAATTCTCCAACGGGAAACGGTCTGCAAAATGCGGCATAACAAACGCAAGAACGTCTGCATCCGGCGCAATCTCCCCATATAAAATCCCGCCGGTGATCTCCTGAAACCGAAGAAACTGAAGCACTCTTTCCCGCACCCTGTGTACACTCCGGCTCAGTGCAAACACCCGATGGATACATGGCTCTGCAAGTGCCTGTAAAAGCGGTCCCCGGATCCGACCGGACAGACCAGCTGCAACCGTCTCATAAACTGCCTGACTCTTGTCGGCTTCCTCTGACGCCAGCGCATAGCTGATCGCTTCCCATGCCTGCTCTCCGAAATGTCTCCGCAGGGTTCGTGCTACCTTCGCCGCGCACTCTGCATCCGGCATTACCTCCCGGTACTGGGTAAACAGACATAAATCCGACGCACCTGTTTGAATTTTAACACGTTTGCCGCAAAGCTTCCATTCATAAATCCGATAAATTGCAGTAAGTATCCCTTCTACCGAGTCCTCGCATATCAGAATCAGCTCTTCCATTTCGTTTTCCCCCACATCAGACCATCGTCTCCTTCCCATACAGGGCTTTTCGGCTCGCCGCGCTTCTCTCCCCGGTTCTCGGTTTCACCCCGCTGCGCCCCTCCAGGCACTTTCCGGCTGTACCAGCTGCTTCCCATCGTAGCCGAAGTTCCGATCATCAAATAAAGACAGCTGCTGATACGTTACACCATCCTTTTCAAACGGGAGATTTTCCCGGATGCCGAGAAGCTGCCGCGTAATAAAGTTTTCCTCAATTCGAAGTGGATACATCTGTCTGCCGTTGCAGGTGATAAAATAAATCGCACGCTTCAAAACGACACCAATCTTTTTCAGATGCTGATACTCCAGACGGCTGCTTCTGCGCGCCTGAACAATCCTGCGGGCGCTTTTGACACCGATCCCGGGCACGCGCAAAAGCTCTTCATAGGAAGCGCAGTTGACCTCCACAGGGAACTGCTCCAGATGCCGCAGCGCCCAGTCTGCCTTCGGGTCTAAAAACAGATTAAAGTCCGGATTCTTCTCGCTTAAAAGCTCTCCTGCCTCAAAGCCGTAAAAACGAAGCAGCCAATCTGCCTGATACAGCCGGTGTTCCCGCAGAAGCGGCGGACCTCCCTGCAGCGCCGGGAGATCTTTATCCTCATTGACTTTTACAAATGCGGAATAGAATACTCGTTTTAAATCAAATTTGCGATACAGGCTCTCTGCCACAGACAAAATTTCATAATCATGCTCCGGTGTCGCGCCGATAATCATCTGCGTAGACTGTCCAGCCGGAACAAATTCCGGGGCGTGCCGGTAAAGCGCCACCTCCTGTTTGCTCACAGAAATTCCGTTCTGAATCTGCCGCATCGGCGTCAGGATCGTCTTGCGATGCTTGTTCGGCGCAAGGCGCGATAAGCCCTCCGCCGTCGGGAGCTCCAGATTGATACTCATGCGGTCCGCCAAAAATCCTGTCAGCCGGATCAGCTCCGGATCCGCCCCCGGAATCGCTTTGACATGGATATAGCCCTGGAAATGATACTGCGTGCGCAGCTTATAAATCGTCTGATACAAAAGCCCCATCGTCACATTCGGATTCTGTATAATCCCGGAGCTTAGGAAAAGTCCTTCGATATAATTACGGCGATAAAACTCGATCGTCAGGCGACAGACTTCATCCGGCGTAAACGACGTCCGCGGCACGTCGTTGGAACGCCGGTTCTGACAGTATTTGCAATCATAAATACATTCGTTGGTAAACAGAATTTTCAGCAGGCTGATGCATCTGCCATCCGCTGAAAAGCTGTGACAGATTCCCGCGTTTACCGTGTTGCCGATCCCTTTTCCATCACCCCGGCGATTACTCCCACTGCTCGTACAGGCAACGTCATATTTCGCCGCATCGCTCAGAATATTCAGCTTCTCCATCAGGGACATTTCCTGCATGATCCTCATCCTGTACTCCATTCCGCAGACAGAGGTTCCTGAATTTGTTTGATTTGTTCGAACATTTGTTCTGTCTGTGGTTTTATGATAGTACGTATGTTCGATTTATGCAAGCACTTTTTGTGCTTTTTTTAGTCGTTCTGAGAACTGATCGTAAAAATTCTGTTCTGCATCCCAGCCCCGGAAATAAAATTCCTGCAAAATGTAGCGATTGATCCTCTGCGCTGCCTCCATATCGGACTGCTGCATCAGGCGATCCTGCAGCCTACGCACAAAAAAATGCCAGTCCGCCACAAACGTCTCATAACGACCAAATTCCGGCATATCGATCCATTTGCGGATTTTCTGCTTTGTGCGGTTTTCCCTGCTGCACTCTTTTGTCTGTAAAAAATATCGAAAGCTCCCGTTTTCATAAAAACGTCCCAGCGGAAACAGCCGGCAAATGCCCGGGCGGAACGGATGGATGCTGCAGCGTCCTTTTTCGTTCAAATATACGCACTGCTCCTTTTCCCCCGCCATTTTCAGGTTCGGCAAAATTACACCATCCTGTACATGCAGATCCAGACTTTCGTCCAGAAGCTGTTCAAAGCTTTTGTCGCGTCCCTGCATCAGCTGCCAGACGTCCAGCGGGTCTAAAATAATCGTATCCCCCATCTGACAGCAGCAATCGCAGCACCCCTCGCAGTCCTGACAGCCGACCTTCGCAAGATCTCCCGCTGTATACAGTTTTCCATCCGAAATTTCATCCAGATCGATATTGCGCAGCATAATGATTTCCTCCCAAATAGATATTTCCATACAACTTGAAAAAACTTGTGCCCCGACGCATGCTCTGCCTGCAGCGGATCGCGAAAGCGACTTTCTTCCGCTCCGCCGCTTATGCGTCCCCGTAGAGCGTTTTTTACCGTATAGAAACGAAGTTTCCTATACAACAAAAAAGAGACCTGACTCTTCAGGTCTCTTTGGAGTGAAGCACGGGGGATTCGAACCCCCGACAACCTGATTAAAAGTCAGGTGCTCTACCGACTGAGCTAGTGCTCCATAAAATTAAATTACGGGCGTCATCCGTCCGCATCAAAAGCTGGGCTAGCCGGATTCGAACCGGCGAATGCAGGAGTCAAAGTCCTGTGCCTTACCGCTTGGCGATAGCCCAGGAAGGTGGATACAGGGATTCGAACCCTGGGCCTCCAGAGCCACAATCTGGCGCGCTAACCAACTGCGCTATACCCACCATAGGGAAAATGATCACTCACTTTCCAACGTGCCCGAAGGGATTCGAACCCCCGACCCACGGCTTAGAAGGCCGTTGCTCTATCCAGCTGAGCTACGGACACACGTTGCGGCGTATCGCCTTGGCAATGTCTACAGGACTTCTTCCTGAGAAACGACTGCTAGACACAGTCGAAGCAGGTGATGGGAATCGAACCCACGTATCCAGCTTGGAAGGCTGGTGTTCTACCATTGAACTACACCCGCATGTAGTCGGGGTGACAGGATTCGAACCTGCGACCTCCTGGTCCCAAACCAGGCGCTCTAGCCAAGCTGAGCCACACCCCGTCGCTTAACTAAAAGGCCTTATCCGTGACGCAAGATTCATTATATAGAAAGAGTTCCAATATGTCAACAACTTTTTTAAATTTTTTATTTTTATTTTTTTACAGTTCACTCATAGCTTACTGAGCACAGATTCCATGCTTGCATGAGGATCTGTGCACGGGAAGCTACGAAGGGAGCGCCGCTCTATGAGCAAAAGGGAGCTGCGAAGCAGCGGAAAGCCTCGCAGAGGCGATTCATGACAATAAAATGTTCGCGGAGCGTGCATTCTATTGTATTGCGAATGGCGCTGCGCCCCGGCCTCTTACAAATAGCTCAGATGATAATGGGCATTGCCCTCCCGATCCAGTTCCATCAGGACATAGGACGGTCGTCTGCCCTCCTGCCGCGGGTAGGAAATGCTGCCCGGGTTGATTGCCGTCACGTTCGTCTGCGGGTCTGTAAAAATCAACGGACGGTGCGTATGTCCAAACATCACGATATCGACACCTCGGCTCTCCGCTTCTTCCAGAATCGCTTCTGTCCCAACCGACACATAATAATGATGTCCATGGGTCAGCCAGACCCTATATTTGCCGATCTCAAATTCCTCTTCCTGTGCAAGATCCGTAAAAAAGTCGTTGTTGCCCGCTACCATATGCACCGGACAGCCTGCGATGCTTTTGATAAACGCTTCACTCCCCTCCACGTCCCCGCAGTGGATCAAAAGATCGATCTGCCCAACCATATCGAGCACCTGGGTCAGGTTCCCGTCTCTTCTGTGTGTATCACTGACGATCAGTATCTTCATCTGTTTTCTCCATCCGTCACCGCCCTATTTCTGCTCTTCCAACATCTTTTTCATCTGACGCAGCGCCTTTCCCCGATGACTGATCGCATTTTTTTCCTCCGCGGAAAGCTCTGCCGTGGATTTATCATTTTCGTACAGATAAAAAATCGGGTCATATCCAAATCCGTTGCTGCCGCATTCTTCCCAGCCAATATAGCCCTCAATTGTTCCTCGCGTCACAAGACTGTTTCCGTCCGGCAGTGCTGCTGCAATAGCGCAGACAAAACGTGCTGTGCGCTTTTCTTTCGGGACGCCGTCCAGACGGCTGATGAGGTTGGCGTTTTTTTCACGGTAAGAGGTTTCATGCCCCATATAGCGCGCAGAATAAATGCCCGGCTCTCCGCCCAGCCAGTCGATTTCCAGTCCGGAATCATCCGCCAGCACAATAATTTCTTCCGCCGAAATCCCGCTGCAGCCCGGAATCCCGTTTTCCAGACACCAGTTTCGGATGCCCTCCGCCTTGATCTTTGCGTTTTCTTCAAAGGTTGTGCCGTTTTCTTCGATGTCTGCATCAATGCCCGCGTCCTTTAACGACAGCACGTTCCATCCGGTTCCATTCAGGATTTCCCGGATTTCCTTCATTTTTCCTGCATTTCCCGTTGCAAAAATGATCTGCTTCATCTTTTTGCCTGCCCTTCCTGCTTTGCTCTCTTCGGCGGTTTTGCCCCCTGATACTGATAAAAATAGGTCTTCATCATACCGTTGTAGATTTTGCGGTTCTTGTCCGCCTTGCGTCCGATGTCCTGCTGCGCATTTTCATAAGAAGTAATCAGATACATCGACCAGTCATCCAGCTGTGCATAGCGTTCGCCAAGCGTCCGGTACAGCGCCGGAAGGTCCTTTTTATCCTCCAGACGTTCACCGTAGGGCGGATTCGTAATCAGGAAGCCGTATTTTTTCGGATGGGAAAGCTCTGCAACCGGTCTGCGCTGAAAATGGATCAGATGATCGACGCCAGCCAGCTTTGCGTTTTCCCGTGCAATATTAACCATTTCAGCATCAATATCGTAGCCCTGAATATCCGTCTTTACATCCAGATCGACCAGATCCTGTGCTTCGTCCGACGCACGATACCAGCATTTCCGATCGATAAAATGTCCCCACTCTTCCGCGGTGAACTCCCGGTTCATGCCGGGCGCCATATTCGCCGCCATCATCGCCGCCTCGATGGGGATCGTGCCGCTTCCGCAGAACGGGTCTACCAAAATCCGATCCGCTTTCCAGGGCGTCAGCATAATCAGCGCCGCTGCAAGATTCTCCGCGATCGGAGCCTTCGCCGTCAGCTTGCGATAGCCTCTTTTATGTAAGGATTCTCCGGTCGTATCCAATCCCACAGTCACTTCATCTTTTTTCAGAAAAACCCGTACCGGGAAGGGTGCTCCCGTCTCCGGAAACCAGCTGACCTTGTATACACCTTTTAAACGTTCTACCATTGCTTTTTTCATGATAGACTGAATATCCGACGGACTGAACAGCTTGCTCTTTACGCTGGCTGCCTTTGCCACCCAGAACTTGCCGTCCGCCGGGATGTAGCTTTCCCATTCCAGCGCTTTCGTGCCCTGAAACAGCTCTTCAAAGGTCTCCGCATGAAAGCTGCCGACCTTGATCAGCACGCGCTCCGCTGTCCTCAGAAAAATATTAGCGCGGCAGACCGCTTCCTCGTCGCCGAGAAACGTAATTCTGCCGTCCTCCACTTCGCTGATTTCATATCCAAGATCCGTGATTTCCCGTCGAAGAACCGCCTCCAGACCGAAATGGCACGGTGCAATCAATTCCATTTTTCTCATTTTCTCTTCCATTTCTATCGGTGCACGGGCAGCATTCTCCCGGCACCTTTTCTCTGATTAGTCGCTTCTTTTATTGTACGGGCATTTTCTGTGGACTGTCAAGGAAAAATACGTCAAAAAGGGCTGCTGCCGACTACGTCCAAAACAGCCTGCATGATTCACTTCATCGCGCAGGCTGTCGCTTCCTGAATATTTTCTATTCCAAATCATTGTCAGGATTGGATACATTATATTAAATGAAAATTATGATACCACTAATGTCCCAAATCATATTCTTCTTTTCCAATTTCTAAAATTGTATTTTTATTTACATCGTAAAAATAATATCCATATATTGTCTTAAATAATTCAATGAATGCTATTTTTTAATTTTCTTTATTTAACTGCATCAATATTCCTTCATATTTTAAATAAACTTTTTATTATTCTATTTACTATTGTGTTTCACCTATTATAGATCTTTTTTCTAATTTTTATTATTCTATATAAAAATCATCTGGATTTATATTTTCCAGATTCATAATATACCACTTTTTATCATAGCATACGGTGTAGATTCTAAATTTCAAATTTTGAGAACTTTCCTCGGATACAAAGCTAATTTCATAAGTATATACTCTTTCCGGCTCATATCCTGCAAATAATTCTTCTATTTCATCATTATTCAATTCCTTTTCAAGACTATATTTATATTCCGTAATCTCTTTGTTTCTATTATTAAAAATTTCATCCAATTGTTCAGTTTCTTTTTTATATAATTTCTCCATGGATATTCCACGATTAGCAGCAGCCTTTTCCATTCCTTCTAAGCAATAGGATGACATCACACTTTCAGCATCTTTATTTACAAAAGCTTCTAAATATTCTTTTATCGCTTTCTCCGATGTTCCATAACCTTTTAACTTCCCGGCCTGTATATTATTTTTTGCATTTTTCTTAAATTCAAAAATACTGCTCAAACCAACTACAACTATAATTGTTAGCAATATTATTTTTTTCTTCCTCTTCATCATTTTCCTCCAAGGTATTATTTTAATTATATTTGCTTTTCATTTAATTATCACCAATTCTTTTTTGCTACTTTTGCTAATATTATACTTATATCTTTCTGCAAAATTCAATAGTTACTGCACGAAACGACATTTTTCATTTATTTTTGGTCATTTCAAACATCTTCCAATATTTCTACGACTTTCCCTTGAAACCGCCTTCACTACTTCATTTTTTAATTTCATTTCACTTTTCCTTTCTGTTCCTTTTTTTGTATATTATTTTACATATTTCTCTATATTTATAAAGTGCTTTTGCTCCAATGGTCTTTTTTTCACCTATTTTGGTATAAAATCTATATTTATCTAAAAAATAACATGTAATACGTTATTCTTCTGTATTTTATTTTGTTTTATTAATGTGTAGCAGAATAGTTCTGCTACACATTCTTCTGTTTTGCCCATTGGATTGTTACAATAAATTCATAAAGGAGCGTTTTACAATGGATTATAATTACATTGAAATGGGAAATCGTATCAAACTCCGCCGCCAAGAATTAAAAATAAAACAATACGAACTAGCATCATCTATCAATATTTCTGATAACCACATCTCTTCCATTGAACGTGGATGTGAAAATCCTAGTATGGATAAATTTATCGCAATCTGCGAATATTTAAAGGTATCTCCAGACTATCTCGTTCTTGGGGAAATGCATCCCCGTAATGTTCCGCTAAATATTCTGGATAAATTACAACTGTGTTCGGATGAAGATGTAGAATTGGTACAAGAATTTGTAGAACTTCTTGTAAAAAGAAACTCTAAAAACTATTTAAAAAATAAATAAAACTAACATATTTACTCTTTATTACGTCATTTCATTCTGAATACTTGCATTTTCTTTCTGCTGCCATATAATAGAAAGTATCTTTTCAACAGGAGATTTCTGCAAATGCAACTTATTATTTGTGATGACGATAACCTGTTTATTCAAAAACTGCAGAGCTATCTGCAGCTTTTCTTTCGGCAGCATCATTTAACTCTTCCTGAAATTATCACGTTTACAAGCGGTGAGGAATTACTGTCGTATACCGGCAGGATTGATATTCTTTTCCTGGACATAGAAATGCCCGGAATGAACGGAATTTACGTTGGAAATATCTTAAAAAGACGCAATGAGAATATTATTATATTTGTTGTTACCTCTTATTCCGAATACCTTGATGAAGCCATGCGTTTCCACGTATTCCGGTATCTTTCCAAACCGCTGGAAAAACAACGTCTTTTCCGCAACATGAAAGATGCTCTTGCTCTATACCATTCTCTTTCTAAAAATATTGCATTGGAAACCAAAGATAAAATACTGACGCTTTCCGTGAATGATATTGTTTTTATAGAAGCCAATGGGCGCAAGATTATTGTCCATACCATAACGCATGATTATGAATCCATTCGCAATATGCAGTATTGGCTTGAAGCCCTTCCGCAAAATTGCTTTATTCAGTCTCATCGCAGTTTTATCGTAAATTTGAAACATGTAAGTGATTTTAACCATGACTTAATTCATCTGGGGAACGGACAATTCACCGCCTATCTGACCAAAAGAAAATATACAGAATTTAAAAACGCCTATTTATTATATTTAGAAAGCAGAGTGTAAATCATGGACAAATTTTTCGTTTACTTCTCATCCTATTTCATCGAAGCAATTATATTCTTGATTTATTTCGGTGCCTTTTTTCCAGCTAAATCATCAGCTTTACACCGCTCTGTTGTTTTAGGTTGCTCCTATGCTGTCCTTCTGGGCTTCTCTTTCCTGAATCTAAGCGGATTAAATTTAATTTTATATGCTCTGACAAACTTCCTTCTTCTTTATCTTTTCTATGATGTAAAATGGTATACTGCATGTTTTCATGCCATTGTTTTCTCTGCTCTGATGTCAGCGTGTGAAATTCTTCTGATCGGTATACTCAGTATTATCACGCCGACTTTTTTGCAATATTATGACACGTTTCCCTATTCCTTTATTTTTGTTATTTTTAGTAAAGGACTGTTTTTTATCGCTGCCTATCTTCTGATATTCTTCTTCAAAAAAGAAAAATATCATCCGCAAAAGGACTGGCACAGTTTGCTGCTCCTGTTTACCCCGGTCGCAACAATATTTACTTTAGCTACCCTGATCAAGGTTGGCGAATACGTTACTTTACCTTCTTCCATCAATATTTTGGTCTCCATAAGCGCTGTTTTACTCTTAGTCAGCAATATTTTTGCTTTTGGAATCAATCAGTATAACCAAAAGAAAAATGCTCAGTATACGGATATGCAGCTTTTACTGCAAAAAGAATCCGACACTGCTGCCTACTATGAGATGCTCCTGTCTCAGCATGAAAACCAACATATTTTAATCCATGACATGAAAAATCACCTGCAGTCCATTGAAATTTTAAATTCTGCAAGAGAGCATGAAAAAATTGATGCCTATATCCACTCGCTCCTGCAGTCATCGGATTTGGCTGAAAGTGCCCGCATTTGCGACCACCACATGCTAAATGTAATCCTTTCCCGTTATCAGTGCCAATGCTGTGAAAAAAATATATCCTTCCATACAGATATCCGCAGCGATGTCCTGAGCCAACTTCCAGATGCTGACCTCACCGCTATTTTTTGCAATATTTTAGACAATGCCCTAGAAGCCGCATCTAAAACCAGCAATGCCCTGATCGAACTAAATGTGTACAGAAAAGAGCATACTCCCTTTGCCGTCATCACTATGATAAATTCCTGCCGTACAGACCCATTTGCTGCACATGCCCATCAATTAGTTTCTACCAAAAAGAATCCCGTTCAACATGGATTCGGCTTAAAAAGTGTCCGGCGAATCGTAGAACGTTACAACGGAAGCATGAATGTCTATTACGATAAAAAGGAATTACTCTTCCACACGATCATCCTGATAAAACAGTCCTATCCCGATTTGTAATTTCGACTATCCAAAAAGGAGCCGGCGCTCCCGGATTTTCACCCGTTCTGCGCCGGCTTCTCTTTTCGTCTGCATTACAGCCCTCAAAGGCTCACTTACTGATTGTTTTTGTCCTTGCAGTCAGAAGTGCTTTCCTTGGTGCTGTTCTTGCTCTGGTTCTTCTGAGTATTTTCAGAATTATTCTTGTTGGTCTGTTTCTGTGTGTAATCGTTCTTGGCCATAGTGCCCTCCTGTTTTCGCCGCTTTTGTTTTCCATGAAAATCAAAATGCAGCAGATAATATTTGTTGCGCAAGAAAGGCTGTCCATCCCTGCTGCCATCACTGTCTCTCCTGCGTTTACAGACACTAGTATCGGCACGCTGCGGGTAAATTATACACACAGATTCTCCTGAAAAAAATTTTTATCCCCGGTCGGAGAATTTTTTCCCACGGTTGTTGTCCGTTCAGCACTTTTTCGGATCGTAAGTTTCCTTTTCGCAGACCTCGTAAACATCCCGCCCCATTTTCTCTTCGAAATACCGCCGCAGTCCGATATGCGCGTCCCATTTTTTCTGCGGATAGAAGCCATAACGCCTTTTGACGTCCAACATCCGCTCTTCTATGTCAAGCACGCCCTCCGCTCCGGCAATACTGTCGCACAGCTGAACCAACCGGTCGTAATCATCGTAAACCGATTTTTCCAACTCTGTCCGGATCAGGGACAACTCGTCCTCCGAAACGTCATATTTTCCGATATATTCCTCCAGCGTCTGCGTCGCAAAGGAATGCGTCAGGCACACCTTCGCCACCTCGTCGCAGCCGATCTTCTTCATATAAGAATAGCCGTCCGAAACGTGTCCTAAATGTCTCACACCAAATGTCCGCCCGATGTCGTGCAAAAGCCCCAGTACATACGCTTTTTCCGGGTCAAGGTCACCACACGCGGCTGCGATTTTTTCCGCGCAATGCGCCGCCGTTTTGGAGTGGTCGCCCCACGGTCCGGGATTTTTCTGCAGTCCCTCCTGCAGCAGTTGTTCTGCTTTTTCTCTCGATGGAATCATAAGCTTCTCCCTCGCTCCCTGTCATGGACAGTTTTTGTGAAAACCAGAATGTATTCCGCACATTCTCGCGCCGAGGCGCGGTTGCTTCGGCAATCATCTACCTTTGTACCGAGTACGCATCCTCGCGGAGCGTTTTTTATCGTATAGAAATGAAGTTTCGTATACGATAAAAAAACCGGAATGCTTTCACATTCCGGTTCCAGTCGCGTGCGCGAGAAGATTCGAACTCCCGACCTTCTGATCCGTAGTCAGACGCTCTATCCAGCTGAGCTACGCGCACATTTTTCTTGTTTAGGACTTCGTGTCCCTCACAACAAAAATTATTCTACATTCTTTTCTTCGAATTGTCAACACTTTTTTTCAAAAACTTGAATCTTACCATAAAAAATGTTAGAATATCTCAAAAGAACGCGGAAAGTGCAGGCATTTCACAGACTGCATTTTTCCCAGAACGGAGACTATATTATGGAATTGAAACCTCAGCCAAAGCGCAACGGCTTTGCTACGTTTTCGCTGGTTCTCGCCATCGCTGCGCTCGCCAGCACCCTTACGATGACAATTGTCATTCCGATCTTTCTCGCGATCCTGTCCATCATGTTTGGGCTGTTGTCCCGAGGGAACACCTCCATGTCCAATCACGCCCTCGCAGGTGTCATCGTCGCCTGCAGTACACTCCTCATCAATATTGCTGTCGGTGGGTTTTCCTTTTTTATTGTCTTTTCCAACTCCGATGCAAAACAGCAGTATTGGACAATGGTCAATGACACCTACGAGCAAATGACCGGTCTGACCTTTGACGAGATTCTGAACGAATACGGGATCGAACTTCCCGAAAGCTTACATGACTGAGAGGTAACCTACAAATGAATGATCAGACTACAACCACCGGCACAGCCTCCCCGTTAAAGAGGTCTGTCCTGAAGGGAAAAGCGCGCGCATCCCTGCTTGGACATTATATGCCGCTCTCCAGCGCCTTTCTTTCTCTCGCTATTTTGCAGTATATTATCACGGCTCCCTCCGGATTGATTCAGGTGCATCCGCCCTTTGGTACAATTTTGTATTATGCCGTCACCTTTGCTATCAGTATTTTCTTTGGGATTTTCCAGGTCGGCATCACAGGACTGTTTCTGAGCAATGCCTGCCATCAGCCGGTCTATGCGGGCGGCATTTTCTCTGGCTTTTGGCATGAGCCGTTAAAGGCCATCCAGATTCAGCTCGTTTTGTCCCTGCTGTTATGTATCCCGGAAATCGTGCCGTCGCTTCTTTTCAGCCTGTACCTGCAATCCGGTCGCGTGAATATGGTTTATCTCTATGCTGCAGCAGGGATCAGCATCGTTTTCCTGCCCTTTGTGCTGTATGTAAAAACGCTGTATTCCCAGGTTTTCTTCATCATGCTGGACTTTCCCGAGTTGAGTGCAAAGGAATGCTTAAAACGCTCCAGAAGGCTCATGAAAGGCCACAAATGGCAGTATTTCCTCCTGATGGTAAGCTTCCTGCCCTGGCTAATGGGCGGGTTCTTAACCTGCGGCATCGGACTGCTGTATGTGTATCCTTATCAGAAGCAAACCTATGCCTACTTCTATCTTGAGCTGGTATCGTTAAAGAGCGCTGAAGCGTAAAAAACCGGACACCGACTCTCTGACGAATTACTCTGTCAGGAATCGATGTCCGGTTCTATTTTTATCTTACAGTTCACTCGAAGCTTTCCGAGTTCAGATTTCATGCTCGCATGAGGATCTGAACTCAGAAAGCTTCGAAGGGAGCGCCATTTTATGAGCAAAAAGGAGCTGCAAAGCAGCGGAGAGCATCGAAGATGCGATTCATGACAATAGAATGTTCGCGGAGCGTGCATTCTATTGTATTGCGAATGGCGCGGGTGAACTATTCTTCCGTCGCTTTATCCTTTGTGTTGATCCACTTCAGATATGCGTTGATGAAGGGGTCGAGACCGCCGTCCAGTACGCCGTCTGCATTTGCAACCTCCTGATTTGTCCGAAGGTCCTTCACCAGCTTATAAGGCTGCAGGACATAGGAACGGATCTGGTTGCCCCATGCGATATCCTTGATCTCGCCACGGATGTCAGAAAGCTTCTCGGCGTTTTCTTCCTGCTTTAACAGATACAGCTTCGCCTTCAACATCTGCATCGCCTTATCCTTGTTCTGGAACTGAGAACGCTCATTCTGACACTGTACCACGATACCTGTCGGCAGATGCGTGATACGGATCGCAGAAGAGGTCTTGTTGATATGCTGACCGCCTGCACCGCTGCTTCGGTAGGTATCAATGCGCAGATCTTCCGGGTTGATCTCGATATCCAGATCTTCTTCGATATCCGGCATAACATCCAGAGATACGAAGGAGGTCTGACGCTTGCCCTGGGCGTTGAAGGGGGAAATCCGGACAAGACGGTGTACGCCTTTTTCCGATTTCAGATAGCCGTAAGCGTTCTCGCCGTTTACCTGGAAGGTAACGGACTTGATGCCCGCTTCTTCGCCGTCCAGATAGTCCAGAACTTCCACGGAAAAGCCCTTTTTCTCCGCCCATCTGGTATACATACGGTACAGCATGCCGCACCAGTCGCAGCTCTCTGTACCGCCTGCGCCCGCATTGAGCTTTAAGATCGCATTATCCTTATCGTATTCGCCGGACAGCAGCGTGCTGATACGCAGCTCATCCAGCTCTTCGATAAACTCATCCAATTCGCCCCGGATTTCTTCTACCATATCCGGATCTTCTTCCTCGTGCCCCATCTCAATCAGGGTTTCGATATCGGAATACTGCGTTTCCAGCTTATTGCACAGCTCTGCAGTATCCTTTAAATTTTTGAGCTCTTTCATCTTGCGGTTGGAGGAATCCGGATCGTCCCAGAAGCCGGGTGCTTCCATTTCCATCTCCAGCTCTTCGATGCGCTTCTTTTTTCCTTCCAGATCCAGGGAATCCTTCACTTCATGAAGGGTATTTTCGTAGCTTTGCAGCTCGAACTTCATCTGATCTAATTCTACCATTGCCATAATATTCGTCCACCTTTACCGGTTCTTTCCGCAGCAGTTTTTGTATTTCTTACCGCTGCCGCAAGGACAGGGATCGTTCGGGTAAATCTTGACGCTTTCCCGCTTTGCAGGCCGTCTCGGACCGCTCTCGTCCTTATTGGTGCCGGTCACCTTTGCTACCTGTTCTCTTTCTACCTTCTGCTCGATGCGGATATGGCAGAGCACGCGGATCGTATCCTCCTTAATGCTCTCTGTCATATTTTCAAACATCTCATAGGCATTCATCTTATATTCTACAAGCGGATCTCTCTGTCCATAGGCCTGCAGGCCGATACCCTGACGCAGCTGATCCATATCGTCGATGTGGTTCATCCACTTTCTGTCGATAACCTTTAACAGAACAACTCGCTCTGCTTCACGGATCATTTCGGGTTCAGGGAACTCTGCTTCTTTTGTCTCATAGAAACGAACGGCTTCTTCTTTAAGCTGCTGCTTTAAGCTGTCCTTTTTCGGCTTGGAAATCCGTTCCTTTGTGATCGGCTCAAGCGGAATGATCGGAAGCAGCAGAGAATTTAACTCCGCCAGGTTCCATTCTTCGGAATCATTTTCTTCCCCGATGACCATATCCACCGTATTGTCTACGATGTCGGTAATCATCTTGTAGATCACATCGCGCATGCTCTCTCCGTCCAGAACGCGGCGGCGCTCCGCATAGATGATTTCACGCTGCTCGTTGTTGACCTGATCGTATTCCAGCAAATTTTTACGGATACCGAAGTTGTTGCCCTCGATCTTCTTCTGTGCGTTTTCAATCGCCTTGGAAAGCATCTTGTGCTCAATTTCCTGACCTTCCGGAATGCCCAGCGCATTGAACATGCTGATCATCTTCTCGGAACCGAACAGTCTCATCAGATCGTCTTCCAGGGAAATGTAAAATCTGGATTCACCGGGGTCTCCCTGACGACCGGAACGACCGCGCAGCTGATTGTCGATACGGCGGGATTCATGACGCTCAGTACCGATGATTTTCAGACCGCCTGCTGCCTTTGCTTCTTCATCCAGCTTGATATCCGTACCACGGCCTGCCATGTTGGTTGCAATGGTAACCGCACCGTGAATACCGGCATCTGCAACAATTTCCGCTTCCAGCTCATGGAACTTTGCGTTCAGCACCTTATGCGGAATGCCTTCCCGGCGCAGCATGCCGGAAAGCTGTTCGGATGCTTCGATCGTAATCGTACCTACCAGAACCGGCTGCCCCTTTGCATGTGCTTCCTTGACCGCTTCCACAATGGCGTTCAGCTTTTCTTTCTTGGTCTTGTAAACCGCATCGTGCAGGTCTTTTCGGATAACCGGGCGATTGGTGGGGATCTCCACAACGTCCATTCCGTAAATATCTCTAAATTCCTTTTCTTCTGTCAGAGCGGTACCGGTCATGCCGGATTTTTTCTCGAATTTATTAAAGAAGTTCTGAAAGGTGATGGTTGCCAGCGTCTTGCTTTCTCTTTTAACCTTAACGTGCTCTTTTGCTTCAATTGCCTGATGCAGACCGTCGGAATAGCGACGTCCGGGCATGATACGTCCGGTAAATTCATCGACAATCAGAACCTGATCCTCTTTTACCACGTAGTCCTTATCGCGGTGCATCAGGTTGTGCGCACGCAGGGCGAGGATGATATTGTTCTGAATCTCGAGATTTTCGGGATCCGCAAGGTTTTCGATATGGAAGAATTTCTCAACCTTTTCGATACCCTCTGCAGTCAGGTTTACAACCTTATCCTTTTCATTTACAACGAAATCACCGTTTTCTTCCTGCTCGATGCCCATGATCGCATCCATCTTGGAAAACTCGCCAACATCGTCACCGCGTTTTAACTGTCTTGCCAAAATGTCACAGGCTTCGTACAGGCTGGTAGATTTTCCGCTCTGTCCGGAAATGATCAGAGGGGTTCTCGCTTCATCGATCAGGACAGAGTCCACTTCGTCGATGATGGCATAGTGCAGATCACGCAGTACCAGCTGCTCCTTGTAAATCGCCATGTTGTCACGCAGATAATCAAAGCCCAGCTCATTGTTGGTGACATAAGTAATATCGCAGGCATATGCTGCCTTCCGCTCTTCCGGCTTCATGCTGTTTAATACAATGCCGACCTTTAAGCCCAGAAATTCATGAATTGCTCCCATCCACTCTGCGTCACGGGCTGCCAGGTAATCATTGACCGTTACAACGTGTACACCCTTACCCTCCAGCGCGTTTAAGTAAGCGGGAAGCGTGGATACCAGCGTCTTACCTTCACCGGTTTTCATTTCTGCGATACGTCCCTGATGCAGGATAATACCGCCGATCAGCTGTACGCGGAAATGCTCCATGTTCAGGACACGACGTCCCGCTTCCCGAACCGTTGCATACGCTTCCGGCAAAAGGTCGTCTAAGGTCTCGCCCTGCGCCAGACGTGTTTTATATTCTTTCGTCTTATCTTTCAGCTGTTCATCCGTCAGCGCCATCATGTCGTCACGCAGAGACTCAATTTTGTCCACGATCGGAAGGATTCGCTTTAATTCTCTTTCGCTGTGTGTACCAAAAACTTTTTCAATGACATTCATCCGTTATTCTCCATTCAAATGCGCCCGCCGGACGCCTTACTCCTGCCAAAACAGGGCAAAAAGAGCCCTCTTTGCCACGATAACTAAAAAACTAAAGGTTATTTTAACAGATTAAGCCCGAAAATGCAAGGCGCGCGCCCCTTTGGCAACAGGTTGTTACAGTTTTTTCACAAATTCTTAATATATGATTCCTGGCTTTTTGACCTGTAAAATAGAATGTGCCTTGGCACATTCTCGCGCCGAGGCGCGGTTGCTTCAGCAACCATCTACCCTTGCGCCGAGTGCGCATCCTCGCGGAGCGTTTTTATCGTATGGAAACGAAGTTTCCTATACGATAAAAAACTGCGGAAGCCTTTTTGACCTCCGCAGTATCTTTTGATCCTTTCCTGCTGCCTTTTAGAAGATCGCAGGAATGTTCTGTATCAGCTTAATATTCTTTTGCAGCTTCTTCTCCACGGATAACGCGCAGACCACCCTGTGCCAGAGCCAGCAGCTCGTCCTCACCGGGATATACAGTGAACGGAGCGATCCAGCCAAGCTTTTCTTCCAGCATCTTTCTGGTAACAGGTGCATATGCAATACCGCCGGTCAGAATGATCTGATCAACCTTACCATTTAATACTGCTGCCATTGCACCAGCATCCTTGGAGATCTGATAGAAGAAGGCATCTCTTACCAGAGCAGCATATTCGTCACCCTCTTCTGCCATCTTCTGCATATCACGGAAATCGTTGGTGTGCAGATAAGCATTTAAGCCGCCGTTTCCGCAGATCTTTTTATAAACTTCCTTCTCCGTATATTTACCGGAATAGCACATTTTAACCAGATCGCCAACCGGAACGGTACCTGCTCTCTCCGGAGAGAATGCACCCTCACCATCCAGGATGTTGTTTACATCTACAACCTTGCCCTGACTGTGCGCACCAACAGAAACGCCGCCGCCCAGGTGGATTACGATCAGGTTCAGATCTTCGTATTTTACGCCGTGCTCTTTTGCATATCTTCTTGCAACAGCCTTCTGGTTCAGCGCATGGAAAATACTTCTTCTGGGAAGCTCAGGCATACCGGAAAGGCGTGCAACAGGCTCCAGCTCATCCACAACGACAGGATCTACGATATAAGAGGGAACACCGATCTCATCACCGATTTCCCGTGCAAGGATACCGCCTAAGTTAGAAGCATGCTGACCCTGTACACCCTTTTTCAGGTCTGCAAGCAGCTCATCGCTTACGGTATATGTGCCGCCCGGGATAGGCTTTAACAGACCGCCGCGACCTACGATCATATCGAAACTCTTAACATCGAAATCCTTTGCCTTCAGGAAGTCCAGGATAATGTTCTTTCTGAAATCCTTCTGGTCGATAATGGACGCATACTGTGCAATCTCTTCTGTGGAATGACGCAGTGTTTCTTCAAATAACAGGTTCTCATCCTCGAATACGCCGATCTTGGTGGAAGTGGAACCGGGATTGATAATCAGACTCTTGATTGCCATATCTGTCTCCTTTTTGCAGCTTCCAGTTATGCTGCGAAATTATTTGTTTTTCTTTAAGCCTTCTGCTACAACCGCTGCCAGAGCGATGGAATTTACCTTGGTCTGGAAGGTATCGGAACGGCTGGTCAGGATTGCGGGAACCTGAGTACCGGTGAGGATACATCCGTTCTTTACCTCTGCAGTATGTACCAGAGTCTTGTATACCAGGTTGCCGGCGTGGATATCAGGGAACAGCAGGATATCTGCATCGCCCTGGATCTTACGGTCAGTAGCACCCTTATGCTTTGCAGCTTCCGGATCAATTGCCAGATCCATAGACAGAGGGCCATCTACGATACAGCCTGTGATCTTGCCTTCTTCGTTCATCTTGGTCAGCTCAGCAGCTTCAACGGTAACAGGCATCTTGGGGTTTACAACCTCAACTGCTGCCAGAGGAGCAACCTTCGGACACTCAATACCGCATGCATGTACAACCTCTACGGTATTTTCAATGATATGTACCTTATCTTCCAGGGTAGGATATGTCATAAATGCAACGTCTGTCAGGAACAACAGCTGCTTAATGCCTTTTACTTCAAAACAGCATACGTGGGACAGCGGTTTGCCGGTGCGCAGGCCAACTTCCTTGTCCAGAATGCTCTTTAAGAAAGATTTGGTATCGATCAGACCTTTCATATACATGTCAGCAACGCCGTCATGTGCCAGCTTAACTGCCTTTAAAGCAGCCTGCCAGTGATCCGGCTCGTTGATGATTTCGTAAGGAGTCAGGTCGATATTTAAACCTGCAGCGATCTCGCGAATCTTTGCTTCATCACCAACCAGGATAGCATCTGCAAAGCCCTGTTTTCTTGCTTCTTCTACAGCTTCCAGAATCGGAGCATCTTCTGCTACAGCAACAGATACTTTCTTTTTGCCGTACTCTTTGACCTTGGAGATCAGTTCTTCAAAATTTGCACTCATCTTTCTACACCTCATTTTTTCTTCTGAAACCTGTGCGCGTCCACAAAACACGCACTTCACCATTCAAAATAATAACACTTACCCACTTGCGGGTCAAGCGATAATCTCAGCAAATACCGCATTTGCTGCCTTTGCAAGGTCCTCCGGAGTCAGTTCGATCTGCGATCCGATCCGTCCGCCGCTGACGATCATTGTCTGCAATGTCTGAGCACTGGCATCGATTACCGTTTTATACTGTTTTTTCATGCCGACTGCCGTACAGCCGCCGCGGATATAGCCGGTGATCTGGTTGATATCCTTTACATGGATCATCTCCAGAGATTTCTCTCCGACCGCTTTTGCCGCTTTCTTCAAATCCAGCTCCTCTGCCACCGGGATCACAAAGACAAAATAGGCCTTGCTGTGTCCCTGCGTTACCAGCGTCTTATAGACCTGCTCCGGTTTTAAGTTCAGCTTTTCCACGATCTGCATGCCGTCGATAAATTCGTCGCATTCGTAGGTATAATGGGTATACGGAATCTTCATCCGATCCAGAATCCGCATCGCGTTTGTTTTGATTTCTTTTTCTTTCGCCATAAATTATGTCATCCCTTTCCAGCGACAAGTATATCAAATTCGGGGATAGGATACAAGCCTGCGGCATACATGATCGCGGAGCGTTTTTTCTCGTATCGAAACGAAATTTCCTATACGATAAGAAAGAATGTGCCCTGGCACATTCTCGCACCGAGGCGCGGTTGCTTCAGCAACCGTCTACCCTTGCGCCGAGTGCGCATCCCCGCAGAGCGTTTTTATCGTATGGAAACGAAGTTTCCTATACGATAAAAAAGACCCGCCTCATCGACGGGTCTTTCCTGTATACATTCTATATACAATTTAGTTCTTTGCAGCCTTTGCTTCTTTGATCTTCTCGGTCAGAGCAGGCAGGATCTTGTTCAGATCGCCAACGATGCCGTAGTCAGCAACGTCGAAGATCGGAGCTGTCTCATCTTTGTTAATTGCAATGATGATATCAGACTCTTCCATACCAGCCAGGTGCTGAATTGCACCGGAGATACCGATTGCAAAGTATACATGAGGACGAACGGTCTTACCGGTCTGTCCAACCTGCAGGTCTTTGGACTTCCAGCCAGCATCTACAACTGCACGGGAGCAGCTTACGGTACCGCCAAGAGCTTCTGCCAGATCATCCAGCAGTTTGAAGTTCTCTGCGCTGCCTACACCACGGCCGCCGGATACCAGGATCTTAGCGTCCATGATATCTTCTACGTCAGATACAGCCTTTACGATATCCAGGATCTCAACATATTTGTTGTTGGGAACGAATCCAGGATTGAACTCTTCGATAACAGCCTGTGCGCCTTCCACACGCTCAGCCTTCTGCATAACGCCAGGACGAACGGTCGCCATCTGAGGACGGAAGTTCGGGCAAGCGATGGTAGCAATTGTGTTGCCGCCGAATGCAGGACGAGTCATCAGCAGCTGGTTGTGCAGCTGTTCTCTGCCCGGGATCGGATTGATCGGGAAATCACCGATTTCCAGCTGTGTGCAGTCTGCGGTCAGACCGGTATGGATTCTTGCGGATACACGGGGACCTAAGTCACGGCCGATTGCTGTTGCGCCAACCAGCATGATTTCGGGTTTGTACTTCTTGATCACCTCAGCCAGTGCATGTGCATAAGGCTCGGTTCTGTACTCCTTTAATTCAGGATCATCTACAACGATGATTCTGTCTGCGCCGTACTCAGCCAGCTCTTTGGTAAGACCCATAACGTCGCTACCGATTAAAACTGCAGTTACTTCTGTGCCAAGATCTTTTGCCAGATCTTTTCCTTTGCCCACCAGCTCCAGTGCAATACCGTTTAACTTGTTGTCTACCTGCTGTGCAAAGACAAATACGCCTTTATATTCTTCTAAGTTCATCTCATTCACCACGCTTTTCTATAATTTTGTTAAATTACATGTTTGGTCAGTAACTTGTCCATAATATAGTCAACAGACTCTGCCGGATCAAGAGCAACCTTTTCGCCTGCGCCCTTACGAACCTTATCAGATGCCTTTGCGATCTGGGTCGGAGATCCCTTCAGACCAAGGTTGGAATCATCCACATCCTTTAAGTCTTTTCTGCCCCAAACGGTGATCTCTGCATCATATGCATCGAAAATTCCGCCGGGAGTCATGTAACGGGGCTCGTTTAACTCTGCCAGTGCAGTAACCAGGCAGGGCATTTTTGCTTTCAGAACGTGATATCTGTCATCGTACTGACGCTCAACGATTACGGAATCGCCTTCAACCTTTAAGTTCTGAGCGTAGCTGATAACCGGAATATCCAGATGCTCGGAAATCTGAGGACCAACCTGTGCGGTATCGCCGTCGATTGCCTGACGTCCGGTAATGATCAGATCATACTCCAGATTACGCAGTGCACCTGCAATTGTCTGGGAAGTAGCCCATGTATCAGCGCCGCCCAGGACTCTGTCTGTTACCAGAATGCCCTTGTCTGCGCCCATAGCCAGAGCCTCACGCAGAACTTCTTCTGCCTTGGGAAGACCCATGGTCAGAACGGTAACTTCTGCGCCATACTGATCTTTTAAGCGAAGAGCTGCTTCCAGACCAGCCTTGTCATCGGGATTCATAATTGCCATCATGGCACTTCTGTCAAGAGTGCCGTCGGGATTGAACTTAACGCCGCCCTTGGTATCGGGTACCTGTTTGATACAAACAACGATTTTCATTGTATGATTCACTCCTTATTTTAATTTGTCTATTGCCTGCAAAGTTCTTTACTTTGTATTGATTATTTCAGCAGAGCGCCGGAGATAACCATTCTCTGAACTTCGCTGGTACCTTCGTAGATCTCAGTGATCTTCGCATCGCGCATCATACGTTCTACTTCGTACTCTCTGGTGTAACCATAGCCGCCGTGCAGCTGTACAGCCTTGGTGGTAACTTCCATAGCAACTTCTGCAGCGTACAGTTTTGCCTTTGCAGCTTCTACGGAGTAGGACTTCTGAGTAGCCTTTGCCATAGCAGCCTTGTAAACCAGAAGCTGAGCAGCCTCAACCTTGGTTGCCATATCAGCCAGCTGGAACTGTGTATTCTGGAATGCACCGATCGCACGGCCGAACTGCTTTCTTTCTTTTACATATGCAATGGTTCTCTCAAGAGCGCCCTCTGCAATACCCAGAGCCTGAGAAGCGATACCGATACGGCCGCCATCCAGAGTATGCATAGCGATGTTGAAGCCCTTGCCCTGCTGACCCAGCAGATTTTCCTTGGGGATACGGCAATCCTGGAAGATCAGTTCGTATGTGGAAGAACCACGGATACCCATCTTCTTCTCTTTGGTACCGAATGTGAAGCCGGGAGTTCCTTTCTCTACGATAAATGCAGAGATTTCTTTCATCTTGCGGCCGCGCTTTTCAACAACACCGGTTACAGCGAAGATAACGTAAACGTCAGCTTCCTTACCGTTTGTGATGAAGCACTTGGAACCATTTAATACCCACTCATCGCCGTCTAAAACAGCCTTGGTCTGCTGACCCTGAGCATCTGTACCAGCACCGGGCTCCGTTAAGCCGAACGCACCCAGCTTTTCACCTTTTGCAAGGGGAACCAGGAATTTCTGCTTCTGCTCTTCTGTACCGAATGTCATGATCGGATCGCAGCAAAGAGATGTATGTGCAGAAACGATAACGCCTGTGGTGCCGCAAACCTTGGAAAGCTCCTCTACACACATAGCGTAGGTCAGAGGATCACAGCCCTGTCCGCCGTATTCCTTCGGTACCGGGATACCCATGAAACCAGCTTTGATCATTTTGTCAACGGTCACTCTGGGGAATTCTTCGGTCTCATCAACCTCAATTGCCAGAGGCTTTACTTCCTTCTCGGCGAAATCTCTGAAAAGCTGTCTCGCCATCTCATGCTTTTTGTCCAAAGTAAAATCCATGATTTTATATTCCTCCTTGTGAGCTTGCGGCTGTCTTGATCAGGCAACCGCCTCACTCCTATTATTATTTATTTCGTGTAGTCGTAAAAGCCCTTGCCGGTCTTCTGTCCAAGCTGTCCGCCGCGAACCATCTTTCTCAGAAGGGGATGAGGACGATACTTCGGATCGCCAGTCTCGGATTCCAGAACTTCCATGATAGCCAGTACGATATCCAGACCGATCAGATCGCCCAGAGCCAGAGGTCCCATGGGATGGTTTGCACCCAGCTTCATAGCGGTATCGATATCTTCTACGCTTGCAACACCTTCTGCATAGATACCAACTGCTTCGTTGATCATCGGAACAAGGATTCTGTTTACAACGAAACCAGCTGCTTCATTTACCTGTACAGGAGTTTTGCCGATCTCAACGGAGATTGCTTTGATCTTTTCCACAACTTCTTCAGGAGTGTTCAGACCTGCAATAACCTCAACCAGCTTCATAACAGGAGCGGGATTGAAGAAGTGCATGCCGATAACCGGACGATCCAGGCCAGCGCCGATCTCTGTGATGGACAGAGAGGATGTGTTGGTAGCAAAGATGCAGTCTGCCTTGCAGATGTCCTGCAGCTCTTTGAATGTCTGCTTCTTGATCTGCATGTTTTCCAGAGCAGCTTCTACAACCAGATCGCAATCTGTACAGATGGTCTTAACGCCTGTTGTGATCTTAGCCAGAACAGCGTCAGCAGTTTCCTGAGTCATTTTGCCTTTTGCAATTCTCTTCTCAAAGCCCTTTGCAATTTTCTTCTTGCCGTTTGCAGCGAACTCTTCGTTGATATCGCAAAGAAATACTTCATAGCCTTCGGTCTGAGCGAAAGCCTGTGCGATGCCGGAACCCATTGTGCCGGCGCCAATAATACCTACCTTCATGATGTTATCCTCCTGATTTTTTATTAAAAACCTTAAAAGGTTGTTGCCTTAGCAGTTTTTGAAAGGCTCTTTTACTTTTTCCTTATTTTTGTCCAGGAAAAATGCCATGCCATACTTCTGATCTTCTGTCTCGAAGCAGTCACCAAAGAGCTTCTCTTCGATCACGATCGCCTGATCCATATCAACCTGCAGTCCTTCGTTGATGGCTTTCTTGCAGTTGCGGACAGCGATGGGCGCATTTTTAGCGATGCCGGCAGCCATCTTCTCAGCAGCGGGAAGCAGCTCTTCCTGGCGATATACAGCATTTACAAGACCGATGCGGAATGCTTCGGGAGCCTTGATATTGCGTGCGGTATAGATCAGCTGTTTTGCCATGCCTGCACCAACCAGACGAGCCAGTCTCTGTGTGCCGCCGAATCCGGGTGTGATGCCCAGACCAACCTCCGGCTGACCAAATACAGCATTCTCAGAGCAGATACGGATATCACAGCTCATAGAGATCTCACAGCCGCCGCCCAGTGCAAAGCCGTTTACTGCAGCGATAACCGGGATCGGGAATGTTTCCAGTTTACGGAATACATCGTTGCCCTTCTTACCGAATGCTTCGCCCTCTGTCTTGGTCAGAGTGCTCATCTCAGCGATATCAGCGCCTGCTACGAAAGATTTCTGTCCTGCGCCGGTCAGAATCAGACATCTTACCTGATCCAGATCAACACTGTCCAGAGTCTTATCCAGTTCATCAAGAACTGCAGAATTCAGGGCGTTCAGTGCTTTTTCACGATTGATCGTGATGATCGCGTACTGACCTTTCTGTTCATACAATACGAATTCCATGATCTTCCTCCTGATGTTTTTTTACATAGTTTGGAGAATGTCTTCTCTTATTATGGAATGGCTGCCTGATCCTGGTAACCATCGTCCTGTTCGTGAAGGCATTCTCCGAAAACGGGTGTCTTGCACCCAGAAAATGAACTTAGTCTCTTTCTACTACAGTAGCGCAGCCCATGCCGCCGCCGATACACAGAGTAGCCAGACCCTTCTTCGCATCCTTAGCTTCCATCTCATGCAGCAGAGTAACCAGAATACGGCAGCCAGATGCACCTACCGGATGACCCAGAGCGATTGCACCGCCGTTGGGGTTTAACTGCTCATCTGTAAAGCCCAGCTCCTTCTGTACTGCTACAGACTGTGCTGCGAAAGCTTCATTTGCTTCGATCACATCGAAGTCTTCGATCTTCATGCCGGTTCTTGCCATAACCTTCTTGGTAGCAGCAACAGGACCGATACCCATGATTTCAGGAGCAACACCAGCCAGAGCTCCAGCTACCCATGTAGCCATAGGCTTAACGCCCAGCTCTTTTGCCTTTTCTTCGCTCATAACAACGATTGCAGCAGCGCCGTCGTTAATACCGGAAGAGTTCGCTGCAGTTACAATACCGTCTTTCTTGAATGCAGGGCGAAGTTTTGCAATGCCTTCAGCGGTAGTACCCGGACGAGGGCCTTCATCCTTAGCAAATACGATAGTCTCTTTCTTCTTCTTAACTTCTACAGGAACGATTTCCTTATCGAAAGCACCGGATTCCTGAGCAGCTACAGCCTTCTGCTGAGAGGTTGCAGCAAACTTATCCAGCTCTTCTCTGGTCAGACCCCATTTTTCGCAGATGTTCTCTGCAGTAATACCCATATGATAATCATTGAACGCATCCCACAGAGCGTCATGAACCATGGTATCAACCAGCTTGCCATCGTTCATTCTGTAGCCGTAACGACCCTGCATAACTGCGTAAGGAGCCATAGACATGTTTTCCATACCGCCTGCTACTACGATATCCGCATCGCCGGCAGCAATCATTTCTGCAGCCATGTTGACACAGTTCAGACCGGAACCACATACAACGTTAATCGTAACTGCAGGAGTCTCGATCGGCAGACCAGCCTTGATGGATGCCTGACGAGCAACGTTCTGTCCCTGTCCTGCCTGGATTACGCAGCCCATATATACCTGATCTACCTGATCAGCAGGAACACCTGCACGGTTCAGTGCCTCTTTAATTACGATAGCGCCCAGGTCAGTTGCCGGTGTAGTGCTGAGTGTTCCACCCATTACGCCGATAGCTGTACGGCAAGCACCTGCTAATACAATTTTCTTAGCCATGTCTTTTCCTCCATTTGAATCAATCGCCTAATTTCGGGCTTATTTTTATTTGTTAATTTTTTATCATTGCCCGCTGTGAATATTATAACATAAGGGTGTTTTTAGGGCAATACCTAATCGTAAGCATTTCTGTAGGATTTTACGCAGGGCACGGAGCAGCCTGTTTGGTCCCACGAGTGAACTGGAATAACAAAAAAAGACAGGTTTTTCACCTGTCTTCCTTTTCTCATACCTTCAAAACTGAACA